>MDTB01180871.1_pt1 | contig 32570 bp, 26 predicted proteins | sample 811161 | NCBI WGS metagenome assembly MDTB01 (sample SAMN05326650, study PRJNA326480) | marine metagenome | isolation source: seawater | place: Mediterranean Sea | collected 2009 | reverse complement strand
TTGAACAGCAATTTGGACTAGTTAAAAACAGCGCCGCAGATATGAAAGCAGCTGGGGTACCAGGAGGATTAGCATTTATATCTTTCATTTATCTCCTTAATTGCTTATTTATTTTATAACCTTTAAATTTATACAAGTAACTTTCTGTGATAAAAAATAGAATTTATCTTTATAATTGAACACATGAACAATGTAATTGTTTCTCCACACTACTTATCAACAGAACTTGGTTCAAGAATTTTTAACAAGGGTGGTAATGCTGTAGATGCAGCAATATTGACAAATCTAGTCCAAGGCATAGTAGCTCCAGAGACCTGTGGTATTGGAGGAGATTTGTTTGCACTCGTTTGGGTGCCAGGTAAAAATAAACCAGAATTTCTTGATGCATCTGGTTATTCAGGCAGCAATGTTGACACGGGCTTACTATCAAATTATGAAAATATACCTTTAAATCACCCTTTATCAGTAACTATTCCAGGTGCTGTTGCAGGTTGGAGGGAATTAAGTAATAAGTATGGAACTATTCCTATTGAAGATATTTTAGATATTGGAATAAACCTCTGTCATGAAGGATTTACAGTAAGCAAAGAGTTGTTTAATTCGTTAACTGTACATAGCGAAGAATTAAGTGGGCAAAAATCAGGATATTCATTTTATAGAAATAATCAACCCTATAGTGTAGATACATTAATTAGACGTGCTCAATTAGGAAAGACTCTTGAGTTATTAAAAGACCATGGTCTTGAATACTTTTATAATGGTGAAATTGCAAAAGAGATATCTAATTCTGTAAACGGTTTTATAACTGAAGGAGACTTATCAAACTATAAAGCAAAATGGAGAGAACCATTACATCAAAAAATTTATGGATACGACGGTTGGACTAGTCCTCCAAGTACACAGGGATACTTAACATTAAGCGCTTTAAAAGGTTTTGAAATGATCAGTAATAAAGAAGACTATCTTCACGCATTAATAGAATCTTACAGAATTTTTGCATCGGATAGAGATAATATTACATTTGACTATCAAGGAAATGATAAGGACTTTTTAGGTACCAATGATGATTATATCAAAGATAAAATAAGTCTTTTTGGCAACCAAGCTGCAGGAAAGTATAGTTTTCCAAATCCTCATGGAGGAGGTACAGCTTACATGAATGCAGTTGATAAGAATGGGCTAGGTATTTCATTAATTCAATCAAACTTTTATGGTATTGGAAGCAGAATTGGTGTCGGAAAGTATGGGTTTTTTCTTCATAACAGAGGGTGCGGATTCAATTTAATCAAAGGTCATCCAAATAGCTTGGGTCCAAATAAAAAGCCTCTACATACACTATCCCCAACGATATGGTCTAAAGATGGTTCACTAGATTTTATTACTGGAACTAGAGGAGGACGTTACCAACCTCAGTTACTTGCTCAAACCATTCTTCCTTATATTCTTGAAAAAAGTAGTTTTGAAGAGATAATGAAAAAACCCAGGTGGACGATAGAGTATTTTGGGTCTGACACTGCCTCAAACATTAAGTTTGAATTCTTAAACGAAACTGAAAAATCCTCGCTTGAAGATAAAGGGCATAATATTTCAATTGGAAACAAACTAATTGGTGGATACGGTCCAGTTTCAACAATTTATAAGAATTCAGATGGAAATTTTATTGGTGTACCAGATATTAGGGTTGGTACGGAAAAAGCATTTAATAGTTTTTAATTTCTTTTGCGTGTTCTTTATTTAATATTTTTTTTCTCTTGTCATAATCTTTTTTACCTTTAGCTAAAGCTAATTCTATTTTTATAAATCCATTTTTTTCAAATACCTTAGTTGCAATCAACGTATAGCCCTTTTGAGACAAAAGTCCTATAAGTTTTTTAATCTCTCCTTTATGTAAAAGGAGTTTTCTTTGTGACTTTGGGTTGTAATCTGTATTATCAGAATATTTGTATGGTTCGATATTCATTTCCATAATATATGCCTCTTCTTTATCAATGTTTGCAAAGGCATCAACTATTGAAACACCACCGCTTCTTACACTTTTTGTTTCGGGTCCTGAAAGAACAACTCCTGCTTCATAGAAATCTAAAAACTCATATGAGTTTCTTGCCTTTCGATTTTCAGCAAATACTTTCATCAATCTAAGAAACAATAAGGATTAACTCTACCTCGAGAAGTAGGATCAAGATATGGAAGTGAACAGTTTGCAGAACTTGGATTTCTTAATCTAGTTTCAAAATGCAAATGTGGACCAGTTGATCTACCAGTATTTCCAACTGTTCCAATTTGATCACCAGTAACTACTACTTGCCCAACGTTCACAAGTATTTTGTCCATATGAAAATACAAGGTGGTCATGCCACCACCATGATCAATAAACACAGTTCTACCAGCAAGGCCATAATATCTTGCAAGTATAACTACTCCTCCAGCAGCTGCTTTTATCGGGGTACCTCTTGAAGCTGCGATATCAATTGCACCATGAAAACTAGTAGTACCGCCAAGTCTTCTCCATTTATACCCACTAGAAACATAACCCGTACTTACAGGCCAAGATAATTTATTTGGCGCAACACCTCCAGTACTACTTAGCCTATCAATATCTGCTTGTATTGCATCTTCTAATTTTTCTAGATCAGCATGTTCTTTGTCTAATTTTTCAAGTTCTTTGTTTGCCTGATTTAGTAAGTTTTGCGCATTCTGTCTAGCCCGAACAACTTGAGCTTTTTTAGATTCAACAAGCCTTTTCTCACGCTCAACTGCATCTTTTTTATCTTCAATTTCTTCGGCATATTCCTCTGCTTCAATTGAGATTTCATTTTTTCGCACTTCTTCATTCTGTAAATTTGAAACAATTTCAACTCTTTCTTCCTCACGTTGAGTCAAGAATTCTGTTTGATTAGATGCTAGTTTTTCAAGTGCATTCAACTGCTCAACAATTTCGTATGCCGAATCAACAACAGTAGATGCATAGCCTAACGCAACTAAAAAACTTGATAGTTCATCTAGTTCTACGAATAAAGCAGTTGTGGGACTCATAACTCCATTTATATAAAGACTCACTGCTTGTTCTTGAAGTCCATCATCTGCTACTAATAATTTTTTTTGGGTTTCAAGTAATTCATCAGTTACTTCAGAAACCTCATTTTTAATTTTTCCAAGTTTAATTTGTTCATTTACGATATTTTCTTGAACTGCTACAAGATCATTTAATGTAAAATTATAACTTTCTAAAGCTTTTTCTAATTCTCTTTGGACAACAGCCAACCTGCTTTGCACTTCAGCTAATTCACTATTTACTTGTGCAAGGTCTTTATCATTGGCAATAATTGCCTTTTCTAAATCTGTTCTTTCACCTTCATATTTGCTTATTTGTTCAGCTATTGCTTGAAGCTGCCTTTCAACCTCAATTAATCTATCTTCCGCGGTAATTGCACTTAGATCAATTGGAAACAAAAAAGAAGTTAAGAAAAAAATAGGTGTAAATAGTAACGTAATTTTTTTAATCATTTAAAGCTTTCCTAATACCAACAAATGACGCGAATAATCCAAAAATAAGGGAAAACATAAGTAAAGAAAGTGTCAAAAATATCAAATAATCATCAGATATTGTTATATCAAAAATACTATCAGCAACTACAGAATTTTTTGAATATTCTATTAAAGCCCAACCAAAACCTACTGCAATACTTGTTCCGATAAGAGATTCTATAACAGCTTCAAATATGAAGGGTAATCTGATGTAAGTTGAAGAAGCACCAATAAGTCTCATTATTTTAATTTCTTTTTTCTTTGAGTACGCAGCAAGTCTTAGGGTGTTGATAATTAATATAAAGGCTGCAAAACCAATAAGTAATGCAAATGCTGAAGCTGAGATAACAAGTGTATCAGTGAGACTCAAAAGTCTTTCAATTGCTTCACCTGAAGTTCTAATATCTTTTACAGCTGGATTTCCATCTAACCTTTCGATAATCAATTTATAGTTTGATGGATCATTTAGATTTATTCTCAATGATGCAGGTAAAATTTCATAATCTACTTCAGCCAAAAGTTCTGGCTGATCTTTGAATAAAACTTTGAACTCTTCTTCTGCTTCTGGTTTAGAAAAATAATCTACAGTCCTTACTTCTGGATAATCTTCTAATGATGTTTCTAATTGTTTATGTGCAGTAGTAGTAACTCTATCATCGAGAAAAACTACGACATGAATGCCATTCTGCCAACGGATAGTATTGTTTTCAACTATGGATCTTGCAGAAAGAGTCGTAAACACCAGAAAGCTTGAGACTAAGACAGCAATAATTGTAGCAAATACAAGAAGTGGAGTTCTCCTCATGCTTAGTAAAGTATTTTTAAAAACGTAAGAAAATTTACCCATCACTACCTCAAATATAACTTCCTTCTAATTCGTCTCTTATTATTTTTCCACCTGAAAGTTCTAAGACTCTCTTTTTTCTTCTGTTTACAATTGAAGAGTCATGAGTTGCCATTACTACCGTTGTCCCTGCTCTATTTATTTTTTCTAATAATGATACGATTTGAATGCTTAAGTCTGGATCAAGATTTCCAGTAGGCTCATCACAAAGTAAAACTACAGGATTATTTGCTAATGCTCTTGCAATGCTTACTCTAGTTTGTTCACCGCCAGATAATTGTCCAGGATACTTGTAAGCACTTTCGCTCAACTCAACTAAATCAAGAAGTGTATTAGTTTTTGCATCGATCTCTTCAGGTAAGCTTCCCATAACTTCTAAAGCAAAAGAAATATTTTCAAAAGTGTTTCTGTTTTCAAGCAATTGTGGCTCCTGTGTCACAACACCAATTTTTCTACGAAGCAAAGGAATCTTCCATTTAGGTAATTTAGAAACATCAATACTAGCTACTTCAATTTCACCTTTTGTAGCAATATATTCTTTGTAAAGCAGCTTTAAAAAAGAAGACTTACCACTTCCAGAATGTCCTACTAAATAAAGGAATTCACCTTCTTTAACTTCCGTAGATATATTAGATATAGCTACGCTTCCGCCTTGAAAAACTAAAGAAACATTTTTTATACTAATCATTTATTCCCTGTCTTCGCCATTTTAGATACTCTTTGATAAATATGGAAATATCACCATCAAGAACATTAGCAACATTACCTACTTCAGTATTGCCCCTGACGTCTTTCACTTGTTGATAAGGTTGCAATACATACGATCTAATTTGTCGACCCCAACCAGCTTCATGTTGATCACCTCTAATATCGTTAATTTTAAGAAGTTCTTCTTCTTTATGCTTAAGAATTAGTTTTGTCTTTAATAATTCAAGAGCTCTATTTTTATTTTGCAATTGAGATCTTTCGGCTTGGCACGCAACTACAATTCCTGTCTCAATGTGTGTAATTCTTACTGCGGAATCAGTTGTATTAACATGCTGACCGCCAGCTCCCGATGATCTATATACATCTACTCTTATTTCATCATCTTGAATTATTATTTCTTCATTGTGTTCAATTAGCGGGACAACATCTACACCCGCAAAACTAGTATGCCTTCTTTTATTGCTGTCAAAGGGGCTTATCCTAACAAGTCTATGCACTCCTCTTTCACTTTCCAAAGTTGCATACGCTCTATATGAATCTACTCTTATTGAGGCAGATTTTATTCCAGCTTCTTCACCTTGTGAAATTTCTTCAATTTGATATTTCATATCTTGACTGGATAAAAATCTGGTATACATTCTAAATAACATTTGAGCCCAATCGTGAGCATCAACCCCACCAGCACCAGCATTAATTGTTATCACAGCATTTAAATCGTCATATTCTCCAAAATATAGAGCTTCATTCTCAATCTCCACAATCATTTCTTCAAAGTTATTTATTTCTTCTAAAAATTCATTTTCATTTAAATTATCTTCACCTGTAATTTCAATTAATTCTTTAATGTCAGATAAGTTTGTTTCTAAATTGTCTAGAGAAGAAATCAATTTTTCTATCGTTGAAGCTTCAATAGATACTTTTTGTGCACGTTGGGGGTTATTCCAAAAATCTTTATCATTTATTTCAATATTTAAATCTTTTAACTTTTTTACTTTATTTTCAAAGTCAAAGATACTCCTTGGCAGAAGCAAGCCGTTCATTAAATAAAGATATTTTTTTTAGGATTTCTTTATACATTTATCAACCAATCCACATTTTTTATATTTTTTTCCTGAACCGCAATAACAAGGGTCATTTCTTCCTATTTTATCTTTTGTAATAACCTTTTCTTTTACATTATCATCAATATTTTTTTCTTTTTGAACAATTAAAGTTTTATCAAAATTTAATAAGATTCTTATTACTGAAAATTTTACATTATTAATTAATTCTTCAAAAAGATCATATCCCTCATTTTGATATTCAACTAACGGATCTCTTTGCCCCATTGCTCTCAAGCCTATGCCTGATCGTAGATAATCCATTTCAGATAAATGGTCTTTCCATGACTGATCGATAAATGAGAGAGCTGAACCCCTTGCCAGATTCCAAAAGTTATCTCTATCCTGTTTTTCTTTCTCATTAAAAAGATTTTCTAATTCCCTGTAAATGTCCAAATCATCATTTATCTGTAAATTATTAAGAAAATTACTTCTTGCTGAATCACTTAATAGCTCGCTTAACTCGTTTTCTACAAGTTCACTAAAATGCTCTAGATTTTCATAGGTCTTTTTATATGAGTCAATATTGTTTGCAACTGTTTCTATTACATCTGATAGCCAGCCTTCTATCAAGCCATTAATATTTTTAGAGCGCAGCAACTCTCTACGCCATTTATAAATGACATCTCTTTGCTGATTAAGAACTTGGTCAAACTTTAATACATTTTTTCTTATTTCAAAATTTAATGATTCAACTTGAGCTTGTGCTCTTTCAATACTTTTTGTGACCATTGATTGCTCAATTCTCTCATCATCAGGTAAATTGAGTTTAGTCATTATTGATTCAATTCTTTCACCTTGAAATCTACGCATAAGTTCATCTTGTAAGGAAATATAAAATCTTGACTCACCAGGATCCCCTTGTCTTCCAGACCTACCTCGTAACTGATTATCAATCCTTCTTGATTCGTGCCTTTCCGTTCCAAGAACATAAAGACCTCCGAGAGACAATACTTTTTCTTTTTCTTTTTCTACATTTTCTTCAAGTTCTGAAATTTTAGATTCAAGATAATTTGGATTGTCTTGCTCATTATCGTTTATTTGGAGTTGTAGGGCCATCTCTTCGGCATTACCTCCAAGCTTTATGTCTACTCCTCTACCGGCCATGTTTGTTGCCACTGTTACAGCACCTAGCTTTCCTGCTTGAGCAATAATATTGGCTTCTTGTTCATGGTTTTTTGCATTAAGTACATTGTGAATAATTCCTTTAGAGGTTAATATTTTTGAAATTTCTTCTGATGCTTCAACTGACACTGTACCAAGTAATACTGGTTGTCCATTTTGATTTCTAAGTTTTATATCTTCAATAACAGCATCTAATTTTGCTTTATTAGTTTTATATACTGCATCTTGTTGATCAACTCTTTGTATTGGAAGGTTTGTTGGTATTTCAACTACTTCTAAATTGTAGATTTGAACAAATTCCTCCTCTTCGGTTTTTGCAGTACCTGTCATTCCAGCAAGGTTTTCGTACATTCTGAAATAGTTTTGATAAGTTATAGAAGCTAGAGTTTGATTTTCATCCTGTATTTTTACGTTTTCTTTTGCTTCTAATGCCTGATGAAGGCCATCCGAATACCTCCTTCCCTCTAATACTCTACCTGTAAATTCATCAACAATTTTTATATGTCCATCTGAGACAATATAATCAACATCTTTTACAAATATTGTTTTAGCCCTTAGAGTTGCGGTTAAATAATGAATAAAATTTGTTTTAGTATTTTCGTAAAGATTAGATATTCCTAGCTTTGACTCTACGAACTCGACTCCGAGTTCAGTTGTATGAACCTGCTTTTTAGCCTCATCAATTTCATAATGTACATCTCTTTTCATTCCCTTAACGATTTTTGTAAATTCTGAATACCACTTTGTAGAATCGCTAACCTTGCCTGAGATAATTAAAGGAGTTCTTGCTTCATCAACCAATATTGAGTCTACTTCGTCAATTACACTGTAAAATAACTCTCCTTGAACAAGTTGTTCATTAGAAATAGCCATATTGTCCCTTAAATAATCAAATCCGAATTCATTGTTAGTTCCATAAGTAATGTCTTTTTTGTAAGCTTGATTTTTTTCTTCAGGATCTTGATTTGAATATATTAATCCCACCTCAAGTCCCAAAAAATTATAAATTGGACTCATCCACTCTGCATCTCTTTTTGCTAAATACTCGTTAACAGTGACAACGTGTACTCCCTTTTTAAATAAGGCCATTAAAGAAATGGGTAATGTTGAAACTAGAGTTTTTCCTTCTCCTGTTTTCATTTCTGTTATTTTATTTCTAAGTAAGACCAAGCCTCCGAAAAGTTGTACATCATAATGTCTTTGGCCAAGTGTTCTTTTTCCAGCTTCTCTAATATAAGCAAAAGCTTCAACTTCTATGTTTTGAGGATTTCCATTAAGTTTTTGTGATAAATCTTGAAACTTTACCTTGATTTCTTCATCGGAAAATAATTCAAACTCTTTTTCTTTATCATTAATGGCTTGAACAACATCGTTGAGTTCTGAAGCAAGCTTTCCACTTCCAACAGATAAGACTTTTTTAAATATACTCAAATTTAGCTAGTGCCGTGCTCCCATGAGTCAAGATATTTAATTTGTTCCTCAGTAAGGACCTCTAACTCACCACCCATGAGTCCCAATTTAGTTGCAGCTATCTTTAAATCCACTTCTTTAGGTAATGTATATACTTTTGGTTCAAGAGTTTTGTAATTGTCTTTTATCCACTCAGCTGCAAGAGCCTGGTTCGCAAAAGACATATCCATAACTGATGCAGGATGTCCAGTTGCGGCGGCTAAATTTACTAGCCTTCCTTCAGCAAGAACTAGAATTTCTTTATCATTATATTTATAGCTGTCAACATGATCTCTCACTCTATCAACGCTTGAACTATGCTCCTTAAGTGCTTTAAGATTTATCTCAACATCAAAATGGCCAGCATTTGCAAGTGCAACTCCATCTTTCATGACATCAAAATGCTGTTTGTCTAAAGCATGCATGTTGCCGGTAACTGACACAATAACATCAGCAATTTTTGCAGCATTAACACTAGATTTTACTTCGTAACCATGCATTAGAGCTTCTAAAGCCCTTACTGAATTTGGTTCAACAACTGTGACTTTAGCTCCCATACCGTAAGCCCTTTCGGCAACTCCTTTACCACAATCACCAAATCCAATGACTACAACATTTATTCCTGCGATAAGTAAATCTGTAGCCCTAACAACACCATCCATAGCACTTTGACCAGTACCAAATCTGTTATCAAAAAGGTGTTTAGTGTCTGAATCGTTCACAGCGACAACTGGGAATCTTAACTTATTGTTTTTTTCCATAGATTTAAGCCTTATTACTCCAGTTGTAGTTTCTTCCATAGAACCCATTACAGGCACATCAGCTCTATCAGTATGAAGTAGAGAAACTAAATCAGCACCATCATCCATTGTGATGTCTGGTTTAGTATCTAATACAGAATTAAGATGCTTGAAGAAATCTTCATTACTAACACCATGTATCGCATGAACCTCAACACCACTATCAGCAAGATAAGCTGCTACCGAATCTTTGGTAGAAAGAGGGTTGGAAGCACATAATGCGACATTTGCACCTGCTGACTGCAGGGTTAACATTAAATTAGCGGTTTCTTTAGTGACGTGCATACATGCACCGATATTCAATCCATCTAATGGTTTTCTTTTTTCAAAATCAAGTTTTATATCTTCCAATACTTGCATTTGTCTTTGGGCCCAGTTAACTTCATCTTTTCCAATTTTGGCTAATTTAATATCTTTTATTGTTGACATAGTTTTATTTATCCCTTTAATAATTTTTTTAACTTTTCTATGGAATTAATGTCATAAGGATCAATATTTAAATTATCAGCTATATAAACACTTACCAAATCACCTACTAATATTAAATGAAATAAATTACTAATGATATTTTTCGAGGATATATTCTCAATTTCAGAGATATTCACCTTATCGCCAATAATTTCTTTTGTTAACTCAAATCTTTTACTAATTTGAGAATTTTCCTCAGAAGATCTTAAAAATAACAATTGATAATTGTTTTTGGAATCATTTTTGTTTGCTTCCCAAGAAAGTATTTCATTATGATGGACCTCAGGCATATACCCAACAAAAGCTTTAGATTTTGCATTCTCGTTAATTTGAGTCTTCCATCTCTGTGCAACTAAATATGTTAATGGAGTACCTCCATAAATTACAGAGGTCTTAGTGCTAATCTCTTTAGAGATATTTAAAGCTTGTGTTAACAACTCGTTTTCTGATTGATTAGCTAAAGCCTCATTTAAATAATCACCAGCTTGATTGCACATCTCTAGATATTTTCCATCTTTATCAGAGGAAACATAATGCATTACGGCTTTTGTCATTAGTCCAAACGCTGCTCTAGGTTGGAGTCCTGGTGGAACTTTTACAAATGGTCGTTTATGCTCTGTTGCTAATTCTAGCAATTGTCCTCCACTTGAAATTACTGACCAATCTAATTTATATTTTATTGCATCATTTACAGCTTCAACGGTCTCTTCAGTGTTTCCAGAATAAGAAATAAAAAGACACTTTGGTCTCCTGTCAGCAACAACTTCTGGAAACCCATATGCTTTTCTAACTTCAACATTTATTTGAGTATTTTCATTTAAAACAAGCTTTAAAACATCCCCCGCAACTCCAGAACCACCCATACCAACAATTAATAAATCATTGTATGAATCAATTACAAAATCCTTTGAAGTTTCTAACTCTTTTTTTAATTGATTACCTAAATCAAGTACGTGTTCAATCATTACTATCTATATGGTAGTTGAAATTTTCTCTAAAACTTCATCAAGTATTTTTTGAGACGGAGCTTCTATATTTACTCTTAATTTAGGTTCAGTGTTTGAGCCTCTTACATTAAACCAAAAGTTTTCATCAAAATATGAAAGACCATCAAGTTCATCAAAATCACCAGTAAAAACAGTTTTAATTTTCTCCAAAGAGCTTTCTACATCTTCAACTACAAAGTTAATTTCTCCAGATGATGGAGGGAAATTATACTTATCAACCATACTGCTAACTTTCTCTCCTCGCTCAGAAATAATGGTCATAAACATTAAGAGAGTAAGTATTGCAGAATCAGCAAAATAATTATCTTTATAGTAAAAATGAGCGCTATGTTCACCACCAAAATCTGCTTTAAGTTCTTTCATCATTGCTTTTATATTTGAATGACCTACCCTACACCTAAAGAGAGAAATATTTTTTGATTGAAGTATTGATAAAGCATGCGGTGAAACATTAACGTTATACACAACTTTTAAATTATTATTTTTTTCAGATAAGTAGTCTGCAATTAATGTTGTCATCATACTTCCTGATATAACTTTTCCAGTATCATCAATAAAGACTGCTCTGTCGGCATCTCCATCAAAAGCTACCCCAAAATCTAAATCTCTTTCTTTAACGAGTTTTATGATTTCTTTCAAGTTGTCTATATTTGATGGATCAGCTGGATGATTTGGAAAATTTCCATCAACTTCCATATAAAGCTTTTCACAATCAAAATTATAAATTGTTGATAAATCCTCAAATATCGAACCTATTGCTCCATTTCCTCCATCAACTCCAAATTTTATTTGGCTATTTACTTTTTCAGGTTTTACTAGTTGCTGTATATGCTCAAAATATAAATTTAATTCATTACTTGTTTCTAAATTTAAATTGCTTATTACACCAAGGTCTATATTTTTAATATTGTTTTTTATTTCTAAAAGACCTGAATGCTCCCCAATTGGTACCGCTCCTGAGTTACAAAGTTTCAATCCATTATATTCTTTAGGGTTGTGAGAAGCAGTTATTATAATTCCAGGTAAATCAAGTAGTCCGGATAATGAATATACAACGTCTGTTGGCACAAGACCAACACACAAAACTGATTTACCACTGTTAGCTATTCCAGATGCAACTGCGTTCAACATTTCCATATTGGATAAACGGCCATCATGGCCAATTAAAATTGTTTCTGAATCAACAAATTCTGCGAAAGAAAATCCAATTTTATAAGCATCTTGTGAAGTTAGGGTGTCCCCAAAGACTCCTCTAATGTCATAGGATTTAAAAATAACATCTAGATTATTACTCATTACCCAATTATTGTACTCTTGATGGAATCAAAGTTTAACTATAAGAATTTTTCAATCGTAATACCAATTTACAACGAAGAAGAAATACTTAAAGAATCTACCAATGCAATATTTTCATTATGTAAAAGTATGGGGATAGATTTTGAAATTATTTTTTCAGAAAATGGGTCTACTGATAATACAAAAAAAATTGCTAACGAGTTAATTAATAAATATTCAGAGATAAAAATTATATCCAATCCAGAACCAAACTACGGAAATGCATTAAAAGCTGGATTTGAATTAGCAAAAAATGATTTAGTTATTTCATTTGATATTGATTATTATTCAGAATCCTTTTTACGTGAAGCTTTAATGCTTGACAGCAAATATTCCTCTATGACAGCTTCCAAAAGACTTGGATCTTCCGAAGATGGGAGAAGATTTGTAAGAAGGTTAGCCACTAATTTTTTTGTAATTCTTTTAAAAATATTATTTGGAACAAAACTTAGTGATACTCACGGAATGAAAGCAATAAAAAAAACAGAGATTGAAAAATTTCTTCCACAAGTTCTTTCAACACAAGATATTTTTGATACTGAATTATTAATACGAATAGAAAAAAACGGTGGCAAAATAAAAGAGATACCTGCAAAAGTAAATGAAATTAGACCAAGTGTTTCCTTGATTTATAAAAGGATCCCCAGAACAATAAAAAGCTTAATTAAATTAAAAATTATTTTTTATAAGGAATCTTTAAAAACAAAAAATTTATAAATCAAGTATTTGATGGGAAGTATTGCTCCATTTATAAGAATTGTAATTACAAGAAACCAAAGTTCATCCTTCTGCAAAGCATCATTAATAAAATTAATTATGAACCAAATAATATTTGGAGCAAATAAACTAATTAGGTTAGTATAAGAAAAATTCAAAAACTCTTTTAACTTTCCTCCAAAAAAGCTGAATTTAAAAATTATTCTTCTTGATAAATAATATGAAACGATTACACCAATTAAAAATACAAGTACATTAGTTACATAAGTTCTTAAAGGAAATTCGATAAAATTTAGAACAAAAAATTGAAATACATATGTCAAAGTTAAACCAATCATCAAATTTATAGCACCAACTAAATATGTTCTAACTAGCTGCATCATTGATGTATCGCTTTGAAAAATTTTTAGGGATTTTAAATTATTAAACATTTTCAGTTCTTTTTTTATACTTATAAGTAATAAGTAAAGCACCAAAAAGAGTCAAAATCGATAATAAATTTAAAGCTTTTTCAGCATTACTCGACTCAAACTTAATTTCCACAAATTCATCTTTTGGAATAACTGCCATAAATGATGGTGAAATTCTAAAAGGCCCATAGCCATTTTTTATTTTCCAATTTGGAAAATACGAAACCTTAATTAAATGTAGTTGATTTGGTTTATTTGTTTTAAAAGTAATCAATTCGTTTTGAATATTTAAATCACTTATTAAAAGGGTAGTATTTTTGTCACTTGGATCAGCATAGCTTTCATCATAGTTTTCTATTATTTTATAATTTAATTCATCTTTAAAGCTCTTATATGCAGATTCAAAGAAGCTTTGTTCACTGCCTGCTCTTAAAACTGCATTCCTAAGACGCTCATAAAAATCTGGACTCTCAAATATATATAAGTTATTTCCAACGAGCTCTACTTTTTCAGTATTTATTGAATAAACGTTGAAAACTTCATTTGAAAATAAAAAATTAAAATTTTCATCTTTGTTTGCTTTATCTTTAATTGACGATGTATATGCAATAAAATAATCTACGCCCAGATCTTCCATTAATCTAAAGCCTTTATCGAATTCACCATTAATGTACGTTAAGCCACCGACTGGATTTGAAGGTCTTTCAGCTACCCCTGAGACTGTTAAGAAATGGAAAGGTGTTGTTATGCTTGAATCAAAATATAGACCCTCCACACTTTGGTGATCTGTAAACATAGGGATAGTCATTAACACCATAGGGGTGCCGTATTTATTTAAATCAGAGTTTGGTTCCCACATAATTCTACCTGGCTCAAGTGTATTTAAACCCTCATAAAGAGTCGTAATATCTGTCCAGTTATTTTTGCTTTCATAACCGCTAAAATTCCAATTTAACCAGTGCGGTAAGTAGCTTAAAGTTCCAAAAGTTAGAGAAACAATAGTTGTGTAAAATAAAAAATTCCTGGAGTTTATTGAAATTAAAAACATAAACAAAACAATTAAGATTACGCTGATGGTTGTTATTGAATAAGTGTTTCCCCATTTGGAATAATACAAATACATAAAGTAAGAGTTGATTAGCAAAATAAATAAAAGCAAAGGATACTTACCCTGTATCTTTTTTGTTAAATTCTTAATATCAATATGTAATAAATTAAAAAATAGAATTATGATACCTAAGTTAAAAAAAGGAACAATTCTTCCATTCCAAAGTGCGCTTTCTGGTCCATAAAAAAACAAACTTAATGAGATAAAAAGTAAATATATTTCAAATCCAGAAATTGCTTTTAAAGATGTCTTGCTTTTGCTTGAAATAATATAAATTGCTGTACCCATAACAAGAGGAAGCACGTCAGATTTAACAAGATCTGAAAGCTGGGTGTAAGGAGTGTAAGTCATGTTTGTAGTGAATTCTAGATTTAGAAATAATACAATAGAAAATTTTATAGCGACAAACAAGAAGAACAGAAATGCTGAAATTTTTTTATAGATTTTTATATCACTTTTTACAAAGTAAAAAGCAAATATTGGCAAATAAATCATAAAAGGAATTAAATGAGAGAGTACAGATAATCCAATTAGCAAAGCAGCAATTTCTATAGAATATTTGTGTTTTGACTTTACTAAATAAAATATTGATAAATTTCCAAAAGCAATCGAGTAGGTAAAAGAATACTGTCCTGCAAGTGATGAAGCTAGATTTCCACCAAAAATTGTAAAAGATTCAGTAAGCAAGTATAGTAAACCAACTCCAAATCCATAAAAGGAAAACTCTCTTGAATTTTTACGCATAAGCATTTCAATAGAAACAACTAATAAAACTTGAGAAATTAGCACCATAGTTTTAAAAGAAATTGAAAATGGAAAGATAAAATTTAAAAGACTTGTGATGATGGGGGGAAGTGGAAAATAAAAGTAATAAACCGGGTAGCCGGCAAACCAGTCCTGTGACCAACCACTTAACTTAAAATTGTTAAATAATTCGGTAACAAAAAACTTGGTCGGTACAATATGTGCTCCCATATCCCCACCAGTTGGAAGTAAATCTGAAAAAACTAGTTCTATTCGCAAAAATATTATAAGCAAAGAACCGAGAGCAACTTTAATAAAAAGATTATTTTTAAGCATCTGCTAAATTTTTACCTAAATATTTAGTTTTTCTTTTTCCTTCTTCGGTCCATTCTGCATACCAATACGGACCGTGAGGACATGAATTACATGACTCTTTCCCACACTTTATTGATTTCGTTCTATACGATACTTTTATATCAGATTCAATTTTAAGCTTATTGTCTACCAATAATTTAATTCTCTTTAAATCTGCTTCATCAAGTTCCGACAATCCATCTAGAATATCTTTGTCTATCATTACTAAAATGTTAGTTGAAAGGTCAATAATTTAAGGTTCATATAAATGAAAAAAGTTGTTTATTTAAGCGGAGGTGTTGGGGGTGCTAAGTTTGCAAAAGGGTTAAGTAAATTAAAAAATATTGACTTATCAATCATCGTTAACACTGGTGATGACGAATATATACATGGAGTAGCCCTTTCACCAGACATTGATTCAGTAATTTATGGTTTAGCAAACACAGAAGGTAAGCACGGCTGGGGTGTTCTAAACGATAAATTCAATGTAAATAATGAATTAAAAAAATTTTATGATTTAAATTTTATGATAGGTGACAAAGATCTAGCACTAAATTTGTTCAGAAACCAAATGTTAAACGATGGTTTAAAACTGACAGAAATTACAAATATGATAAAAAACAAATTTAATATTAGATGTAATATTCTTCCGATGTCTGATGATAAAGTAAGTACAAAGCTTATTACAAAAAACGGTGATAAATTAAATTTTCAAAATTATTTTGTTGAAAGAAAAGCAAAACCAAGATTAAGTAAAGTTGTCTATGAAGGCTCTAGAAATGCAAGGGTCTCAAATCAAGTCTTAAAATTAATTAATCAAAGTGATGTTTTGATTGTTGGTCCCTCAAATCCAGTACTCTCTATTGGACCTATTCTTTCGATAAGTAGACTTAATCAATCAATTAAAGATCATAATAATGTTATTGCTATCAGTCCTTTTGTAGGTAAAAAGGCTCTTAAAGGTCCTTCTGTTCAAAATTTTATTGATATGGGATACAAGCCAGATATTCAGGGATTAAAAAAATATTATAAAAATCGAGTTAACAAATTTTTTGTTCATCATGGAGACTCTGACAACTCTTCAAACGTCTTCGAAGACCAAATTGTTTTTAAAAGTGAATATGACGCAAAAAATTTAGCTACTAGGATATTGAAAAATGAATGAGATAAGAATAATACCAATTGAAGGAATTCCAGAAATTAAAGTTGATGATAATTTGGCTGAAATCACATTTAATGTTTTAAGTAAAAGTGAGATTGGTATTGAAAAAAATGACATTTTTATTGTTACTCAAAAAATTGTGTCAAAAAGTGAAGGAATGGAAAAAGATCTTTCATGCTATGATTTTGAAGAGTTGTTGCAGAGTGAATCTAAAAAAATTATAAGAAAAAGAGGAGATTTAGTTATAACAAAAACAAAACATGGGTTTATTTGTGCAAACGCTGGCATTGATAAATCAAACGTAAAGAAAAATTCAGCTTTATTGCTCCCTGAAGACCCCAATAAATCAGCATATAAATTTCGAAAAAGACTTGAATCGTTAGCCAATTTACCAATAGCGGTAATTGTATCAGATACATTTGGTCGAGCGTGGAGAAAGGGTCAAGTTAACTTTGCTATTGGTTCATCTGGGATAAGTCCCATGGAAAGCTATATTGGCAAATTAGATAGTTTTAATAATGAACTTAATGCCACAGAAATAGCAGTAATTGATGAGTTGGCAAGTGCTGCTGAGTTGGTAATGAAAAAAACCATCGATGTACCAATAGCATTAATCAGGGGTTTTGATTATAAAAGTTCTAAGCTAAATGCAAGTGAATTAATAAGAGACGACAATGAAGATTTTTTTCTTTAAGCTTTTAACCAGTTAAATACTTGTTTCATACCATCATCTAAACTATATTCTGGCTTCCAATCTAATTCTTTTTTTGCTTTTGTATTATTCAATACACTTCTATTTAATTCACCTTCTCTTGCAGGTTTGTAAATAGGGTTGATTTCAGAATTAAATTGAATTTTCATGGAATTTGCAAGATCATTTACTGATGTTTCTACACCGGTGCCAATGTTTAAAAAATGGTTTTCGTCAATTGTTGATGCTTTTATCAATGCACTAACAACATCCTTTACAAATATATAATCTCGGGTCTGCTCACCATCTCCAAAGATTATTGGTTCTTCATTGTTTAAATATTTATTTGCAAATATTGACACTACACCTGCTTCTCCATGAGGGTCCTGTCTTTGTCCGTAGACATTTGATAAATTTAAAATTGAATATTTTAAATTTGAATTTTTTGTCATTATTTTTATTAATTCATTTAATCGTTTTTTTGCAACTCCATAAGGAGACTCCGGCTCATCTGCATAATCTTCTTCAGCGGTTGGAATTACAGAGGGTTCACCAAAAATTGTTCCTCCAGAAGAAGTAAAAACTAATTTTTTACAGTTAGATTTTAAAAGTACTTGAATAAGTTTTATTGGTTGTAAAATATTATGTTCAAAATCAAGTGCCGGATTTTCCACTGATACTATCACTGAGGATTGTGCAGCTAAATGGAAACAAATCTCTGGATCAAATTTTTTAATTTCTTCTAAAGAACTTTCAGAACCGAAATCATCATTTATAAATTTAAAATTACCAGTAAATTCTAAATTTTCTTTTTTACCAGTTAGACAATTATCAAAAATTAAAATTTCATTCTCATTACTTAAAAGCCCTTCTACAAGATGAGAACCGATAAAGCCAGCTCCACCAGTAATTAAAATTTTCAATTTTAAATTTTCCTTATAATTTCATTATTAATGATAGTTCCAGTGGTTATTATTGAGTTACTACTAATTATTGAATCTAAAATAGTTACATTATCTTCAATAATGCAGTTATCCAAAATTACGCTATTTTTCACTAGTGCACTTTCACTAATTTGAACATTATTTGGGGATATCCAATTCATTTCTCCCTCAACAATATGTGCAGAAATATATGATTCAAGTGTTCCAACATCCAACATATCTCCAATAACTGTATATGTACTTAATAAGCCCGCTTTAGAGAGTGCTGGAAATACCTGTCTTTCAAAAGAACAAGGTATTTCAAGATTTTTGTGTATTGATAATATATCTTTCTTATATAAATGGTACAAACCCAGGCTTATTTTATTTCCATAGCTTTCATCTTTTGGTTTTTCTATAAATTGAGTTACTTTACTGTCTTGGTCTATTTCTAAAACGCCGAATCTTGTTGGGTCTTCCACTTCAAATGATCCAATAAGTGAATTAGAGCATTGACTAGATACATTGATAAAATTAGGTAAATCAACATTTAATAATAAATCACCATTCATACAGTAAAATCTATCGGGCATTGAATCTAAATTTTCAATGATATATCCGGCCGTATCTAGCTTAGATTTTTCAAAATGAAGATTTATATTGTTATTGTGGTTATTTTTATAATCTATCCATAATTCTTCATGTTTGATTGAGCAAATTAAATTAAAATTAAAACTTTCTAAATTTGAAAATTGTTTAATAATTTTATCAATTATTCTTTCTCCTCTAATTGTAAGCAAAGCTTTTGGTATGCCAGAAGATAGCGGTTGAAGTCTTGTTGCCTCTCCTCCAACTAATAAATAAATTTCATACATCTTCATTAAGAATATTAAAAAACTTATTTAAATCGTCATCTTTTTCTAAATTTATAATTTTATCCCAAACTTCTAATGCTTTTTCTGTATCAAATAAAGATTCCACATTTCTGAGGAACTTATCTCTTAATAGGGGAATTGCTTCTTTTCTCCTTGAAGGATGACCTATAGGATTTTCAATAGTTATTTTTTCTGAAGTTGAGTTATCGTTGTAAACAATTTCTATTGAGTTAGATATGTGTCTCTTTGAAAATTCGTAATAGTCTTTCGTAAATTGAGGTTCTTCAGAAACAAAAATCTTTTTTCTTAAATTATTAATATTTTCAAATCCTTCAAAACTCTCTTCATACATTTCATATTTTAGTTCTCCATAAAGAAGTGCAGCAGCAACCATATACTCCATACTATGGTCTCTATCTGAAGCATTTTTTAAAATATCTTTATTTGAAATTATCCTTATTGCGGGTTCATGTGTAAAAATATTGACTTTTTCGAACTTATTTATATTTTTATTAAATTCCTCACTAAGCTCAATCGCAGCTTCCACTGCTGACTGACCATGAAACTCAGCTGGAAATAAAACTTTAAATAATATATTTTGTATAACCCAATTATTAAGATCTTTTCCAAATTCTATTTTTGAATTATCCAAGAAACTCGACTCAAATCCCCACTTATTTTCATTCTGAACAGATTCATAAATTTCATCTTCGTAGTTGCTAATAATTGCGAGCTCGATACCTCTTCTAGACGCATCGGAAGCTGCCCAACTTTTTCTTTTTCCAACATTTGGAAAATGCCTGTACGCCCTAAGGCTTGGTCCATCTAAAAGTATATTGTTGACTGTTCTTCTTAAAGCATTGGTGTCTCCGTTGTTTACTAAATAAGAGAAGACAGAGCCCGAAGCAAGTTTTACATAAAAAACGTGATCATAACCTAGCTTATTTAACGATGTCCCTAAACATAAAGAACCTTGTAGCTCATATGCTTTAGTTAGAGCATTTGTAAAATCATTAAATTTATAATTTTTGTTTTTATAAAAATAGCTATATATTGAACCAAAATTATCTGATGGATGTGCCCACTCTTTTGCCAAAAAGGTGTCGTTGTAATCAAACCATCTAGTTAAAACTGTTAAATACCATGATATATTTTCGTAGCTATCATTAACAGATAAATTCTTAAATGGATTTTTAAAGTTCAGACTTAAATTATTTTTTGATGCAAATTGAAGAACATTTTCATGATTACTTGCTTCAATTATGCAGCCTATAGTATCTAATATTGCTAGTTTAGAAGAATAAAATTGATTATCATCTTCACCTATATCACTAGAAATGTAATCACTAATTAATACATCTAAGTTGTTAGAATTCAAAAATTATCTTTCAGAAGGTCCGGTGTATTTGGCTGCAGGTCTAATCAAAATATCTTGTTCTCTTTGTTCAAAATAATGTGATGCCCAGCCAACTGAACGTCCGGCAACAAAGATGGGAGTAAATAAATCTACTTCAAAACCAAGTTCAGCTAAAAGAAGACCGCCATAAAAATCTACATTTGGAAAAAGTTTTTTTTCTTCATCCATAATTTGATCAATTTTTTGGGCAATCTCAAATCTATTTTTAGATTCATCACTATTGACTAATCTTGATACCCAATTTTTTACAATTGGACTTCTTGGATCTTGTATTTTATAGACGCCGTGACCAAAGCCCATAATTTTAGTTTTTTGTTCTAATAGTGCTTTGATTCCTTTTTCTGCTTCATCAATAGTTTCATAGGAATTAATAAGCTCTACTGCTCTCTCGTTAGCTCCACCGTGAAGTTCTCCTTTTAGTGTTGCTATTCCAGAAACTATAGCACCTGTTAGATCTGCTCTTGTAGAAGCTGTTACCCTCGTTGCAAAGGTTGAAGCATTAAATCCATGTTCAGCATATAAGATTAACATATCATCTAAAGCTTCTAATTTTTCTTTTGAAGCTCCATTTGGTAAAAGAGAACTAGCAACTACGTATTGCATGTCTAACTCATCACATGATTCTTGGTGGTAAGAGGCAATTATATAACAGACTATTGCTGTGATTCTTGCTGAAAGTTCAGTTTTATCCTCATTATCTAAAATTGTTTTTTTAAGAGTTGTCAATTCACCCTTGTATGAAACGATTGTTCTAACAACATCCATTGGGTGAAGTTTTTCTTTAATTTCAACAAGTAGTTCGTTTAACTCAGCGTCTTTTGTAGTTTCTAGATAATATTTGGAGAAACTTTTCTTAAAGTTTTTGTCTTTTAACACATCAGTGAGTATCAAAGATGCAACCTCTTCATAAGTATTTTTAGATGTAAGTTCAGTTGCGTCGTAACCTCTATACCTAAGTGAAGTTCCTTCTTTGCCAACTGTAGAGATTGCTGTCTCTCCTGCAATAACTCCTCTTAAACCAGGTGAATAATCCATCGGTACAATTGTACAGTATTAAAGTATATAAGGCTAGAAATTTAGCTTTACAAAGTAATAGTTTGTCATTATTAAGGTTATCATTTTCTTATGGCGCAAATACATAATTTAGAATCTAAAACTAGATACGGATCAAGATATGTCGCAGGTTTTATAATTCTTATTTCAAGTATTTTATTAGCGGGGTGGGTTGGGTTCTTCATCTTTTTACCAATTAAATCAAGTATGGAAGTTGTTACAACTCTTGAAGAAAAATTTTTACCAAGAGCTGAGGGCATGGTTTTAAATTTTGTCTCCTTGTCTGAGCCATCAACAATTATTACATCTGACAATCAAATACTAGATGAATTACATGATGGATTAAATAGAGATCCAATTCCATTGTCGGAGGTGCCTTCATTTGTTGTTAATACACTGCTTGCAGCAGAAGATAGTAACTATTACCTTCACGAAGGTGTTGATTTTGTTGCTATTTTAAGTGCAGCTCTTGATAATTTAAGAGGCGTTACACGTGGTGGATCAACAATTACTTCTCAAGTTGCAAAACAATCATTCGTTGGTGATGAGATCTCTGTGAGAAGAAAAGTTGCAGAAGCTGTAGTAGCAGCTGAGCTAGAAAGAAGATATACAAAAGACCAAATTTTAGAATATTACATAAACTCAATCTACTGGGGATCTGGAGCATATGGTATACAATCTGCAGCTTATGAATATTTTGGCAAGGACATACGTGATATTACATTGGATGAAGCAGCAACTCTAGTAGTTATCATTAGAAGCCCAGCTTATTACAACCCTAGAAAATACCCAGAGAGAGTTATCGAGAGAAGAAATGATGTTTTAAATATAATGCTCAAAGAGGGTTTTATAGTAGATGTTCAGGCTAGGTCTGCTAAGCTTGCTCCTTTAAATGTTATTGAATCAGTTCAAGTTGATTCGCAAGCAGAACATGTAGTTGCAGAGGTAAAAAGACAATTATTAAATGAACCTCAGTTTGCTGTTCTAGGAAATACAAAAGAAGAAAGAAAAAAGAAAATATTTGGTTGTCCTTCTGATGATACTTCCTGTACAGGAGGTGGTGGCTTAAGTGTTTATATAACTTTAAATCTTGAATACCAGAAACATGCAAATCAAATATTAAATAAATGGGTACCTTCAGAAAACTTTGACGATGATAATGATGAACCTAAACCGACTGGAGTAATTACTTTATTAAATAATTTTACTGGTGGAATCGAAGTAATGGCTTCAGGGATTCCCTTTGAAGATGAACAATATAACCTCGCAACTCAGGGAAAAAGAAATCCAGGTTCTGCTTTTAAACCCATTACTCTATTAGCCGCTTTAGAATCTGGTTCTAAATTATACAGTTACAGAGACTCAAGAAGTCCCGTTGAAATAGATTGTGGTTACCCATGCGCTCCTGATGGAGTGGGGACAAAATGGGTTGTTAGAAACTATGGGACTTCCATAACTGCCGATCGATATTTAAATAAGATTCCGGCACAAGATAGAGCTATTGAATTGCAGTGTGTTGGTTATCATATTGAAGATATAAAAAATCTGGATTTTATTAAGCAGTTTCCAATTGTATCAAATTTATATGAAATAGAGGATGAAGAAGAAAAACTAATTGAAATTGGTAAAGCGTTAAATCAAATCGATGAAGAAGGTAATCCTATTATTTACCAGGAAAATACAGAAAATGTTAATTTTCCAGTAGGTACAATTGTGATTTCAGATTCCGAATTAATTGAGCAGCAAGCAAACACAACACAAATTGATACTGAGAGTGAAACTCAATACATTTTTAAACCTTGTAGTGATAAAAGTGAGTACAACAGGTCAATTAGGCTTCTTGACACAGATGGAATGATCTCTCTAGAAGAAGCTACAAGAAGATCAATAAACACTGTTTTTGCTCAGATGGCATCTGAGTTAGGAGGTGAAAAACTTGCATCTACTGCAAACAGAATTGGTATAGATTCTGAAATTGATCCCGTTATTTCATTAACACTCGGTGCTGGCGCTGTTACTCCTATAGAAATTGCTTCTGCTTACTCTTCTTTTGCTACTAACGGTGTATTGGCACCACCATACCTGATCGAAAAAATAGAAGATGCAAATGGCGAAGTTTTATATCAAAATATAGTTTCTCAGCGAATTTCAATACCAGATCCTGGTGCTGCCGCTGCTGTAAGAAAAACATTAGAAGTAGCAGCACAGTTTGGAACGGGTACTAGAGCGGTATTGGATGACAGACCTATTGCTGGAAAAACAGGTACCCACCAAGGATTCAGAGAGGCATGGTTTATAGGATTTATTCCTCAATATACGTCGTCGGTATGGATTGGGTTTGCGGAAGAACAGTTGCCTTTGACTGATGTAGAGATTAATGGTGAACTAATAAGAAACGTTTCTGGTGGTAGAGTTCCAGCCCCAATGTGGAAAGAGTTTATGACTAAAGTTGTTGAAGAACTTCCTGTTTTAGAATGGCCGAATGACCCCAGTGATTTAGAAAAATATTATGAGATACCTACCGTTTTCATACCTGAACTGACTGGGCTGAATGTTCTAATTGCAGAAGAAATCGCATTTTCAAACTATCTACTACCAGAAATTAAACTTGTAGATTCAGAAGAAGCACCTGGACTAGTTTTGAGCCAAAGTATTGAAATAGACGAGGAAGTTCCAGAAGGTACAGTAATTGAGCTGGAAGTTTCTGGACAGAAATTCTCTGCTGCTATACCAAATATTCCTCCTTGTGAACTTACACCTGATGAAGCTGAAGATTTAATTAAGACATACATGAGAGAAAACAATGTTATTTTGTTTTTAAAGAAAAATTTTGAATCAAGCGATGTTCAAGGGTGTGAAGGAAAAGTAATTGGAACAAATGTTGCTCAAGGAGCAACTATGTCAACTGGAGACACTCTTATATTTATTGTTGAGAACTCTGAAGATAATTCTTAATTATTTGATTCATTAGCTAAAAAGTTAAAATAGCCAAGAACTCCAAATCCTGTACCACCCTCTGGATAAAGGGAACTGCTTGATCTAGACCTTGCAGGTCCAGCAATATCTAAGTGAATCCAGTTTAGATCATCAACAAACTCTTCAAGAAGTAAAGCAGCTGTTATTGCTCCCCCAAACCTTCCCCCAGAGTTCTTCATATCAGCGATGTTAGATTTAATAAGTGATTTATAACTTTGTTCCAGTGGGAGTGAATGATAGTTTTCAAACCCATCACTGTTAGAATCCAGAAAACTTTCTAGGGTACTTTTGTTATTAGAGAAAACTGCACCAATCTCAACACCTAATGCAACATATGCTGCACCAGTAAGTGTGGCAACATCGCATATAATGTCTGGCTTACTTTCGCTAGCAAAGGCTAGAGCATCCGCCATAATCAATCTGCCTTCAGCATCTGTATTCATAACCTCAATAGTTTTACCATTTCTCATGTTTAAAATATCACCTGGTCTAATCGCTGTACCACTAGGCATATTTTCAACTATGGGAGTATAAACTTTCAAGCCTATGTCTAAATCTTGTTTAGCTACTAGTGCAATTATTCCCCAAGCAGTTGCGGCACCAGCCATGTCTGTTTTCATTGTTTCCATACCAGCAGGAGATTTCAAAGAGAGTCCACCTGAGTCAAACAGAACACCCTTACCTATTAATGAAATCTGCTTTTTTGCTTTTGGATTATATTCTCCAACTAGAAATTTTGGAGACCTTTCAGAGCCTTGAGACACTCCAATAACTCCTCCCATATTATTATCTTTAATCCACCCTTCATCATATGATTTAAAACTAATTTTTAATCCATCAATTAATTCCTCAACCTTAGTCTGAAAAAATTCTGGAGATTTAGTTAGTGCTGGAAAATTAACCATATCTCGAACCCAAAATATTGAATTGACTTTATTTTCAATTTCTGTTGAGAATTCACTATTTAAAATATTTATATTTATTTCTGGAGAGTTAGTTGATTTGAAATTTTCAAATCGGTAAGTAGACAGCATTATTCCTAATTCAATTAAATACATGTTTAAATTTTCAGCAATAGCGGTTAATTTCAAATCACAATCAATATTGATTTTTTTACCAATCGATGCTCCGAGATCTACAAAATCATATTCTGATTTGCAACCATCGGTACCAACTATGAGAAGCGCTGTCTCATCTGATGAGTTGTAGTTTGACATATAAAACATTTGATTTTTTTTAGCTTCAAATTTATTGGCTTCAAACAATATACGGTTTTCATCATAATTGTCAATGCTTTCATTAACTTGATCTGTAAGCAAAACTTCAATTTTCATTTGCTTGATGTCCATTCTTTTTCAAAATCTCTCGCCATCATCCATAATAAGTCAGATAGTCTATTTATATATATTAAGACAAAAGTGTCTTCGATTTCATTAATTTTTTTCCATGCAACACATTTTCTCTCAGCTCTTCGTGACACAACTCTACACCAATCAAATTTTGAAGAAATACTATTTTCACCAGGAACTACAAAAAAATCTGGAATTCCATTCTTATCAGTTAAATAGTCTATATCTTTTTCAAGGCTCTTTACCATACTGCTTGTAACAAGTGTCTCTGCTGGTTTTAATTTTGATCTGCTCTTTTTCGAAGTTGCGAGCTCTGCTCCAACAACAAACAGTTCTCTTTGAATTCTTAAAACGACTTCCTTAGTCTCAAGAGGTAATTCTTTTTCATATCTGATTAATCCCAAAGCAGCAACTAGTTCATCTACAGATCCATAAGCTTCAGGTGCGATACTGTCTTTGGATACAGCATCTCCATATAAAAGCCTGGTTTCACCTTTATCGCCTTTTTTGGTATAAATCTTCATGACTTAAGAATAGTGTTATAAAGAAAGTATTAGTGTTCCAGAAGCTCCTAATGAAACGATGAGCGACAAATAACTTAACCCTGTACTGGCCATAACTCCTGTATATGATTTTTCTTGTAAAGATTTAAACGATGCATATGAAAGTATCCCTGCTGAAATAAATAAAAATACAATTACATTATTTAATAGTTCATTACCCACTATATTAAAAAATACTGTCGAACTTTCATATATATTTGCAAAGACAGACAATGAGAGAATAAAAGAAAGATACATTGAAAACTTTGCGATGTTTTTCATGCCTTCTCGATTAATTGTAGGATCAACAAGGAACCAATGACCAATCATCATGGACGAAAATACAGCAGATATTAACAAAATAGGAATGAGATTTTTAACATTATTGATACCGATGACATTTAATGATGAAACCGTGAAAGATATAAAAGCAAGCGCTAAATAATAAAATTTTTCATTCCTACTATATGCAATCAAATAAAATGCCAAAAAAAATAACCCTATTTGAGAAAAAATATTAAAAATCAAAAAAATATTTGTTGAAATAATTGCAACAAATAATATACTAAATCCTTTTTTGGGATTAGTAGAACTCACTATATATATCAAAAAAGGTATACAAAGTGTTAAAAAAATGTAGGTGAATTCACTCAATTGCATATGTTATTTACAATAATAGAAGTGTTTAAAAATATAATAAAAAATAATAGCAGTCAAGCTTTAACGATTTCAATTCTACTCATGTTTTCAATAAGAATTGTTTCTAAAGAATCATCGCAATTATTTTCCCCAGTATTAGTTTTTTCATTTATTTCATATTTTCTAATGTTTACCATTGCATTAGAAGCACTAAAAAAAAATAAAATAATAGGTATTTACCTTTTTATAACGATTTTTTTTATTCCTCCTAATATACTCCCAGAGTACAAAGGTCTATTGTTTCCTATTACATATCTCTCTCATTTCACTTATCTAGGTTATTTAATTTCATTAGAATTATTTAATAAGTGGAAAAAAAGTCATGAACTGTGAAATATACTCTATGTACCCTAAAATGAAGTAATGAAACAGGGTCTTAAGAAAACTACATTTTTTCTTATTGCATTTTTTGCAACTACTTTTCTTATTAATTTACAAAAAGAGCCTGCATTTGCACATAAAGTGCCAACAAGTATTACTTTAAATTGTCCAGATAATGCAGTAGCTCCGCTAAATAATTTAAAAGACATTCAAACTTTTCTTAATTGTAACGGTTTTAATCCTGGCCCAATAGATGGACTTGCAGGTTCAAGAACTGACGGAGCAATCAAAAGCTTTCAAAAAACTGTAGGCCTTGTAGCAGATGGTGAAGTAGGGTCTGCAACAAAGCAAGCTATGAGAAGTTACAGCTCTGTCTCATTTACGTTCCAAGGAAGTGGCTGGGGTCACGGAGTTGGGCTTAGTCAGTATGGAACAAAAGGATTGACTGAGTTGGGAGCTAGTTTTTGTTCCAACACAAGTTCGTGTAGCTCTAATGAAGTTGTGAGTTATTATTTTCAAGGTACTTCTGTAAAACAGTTATCAGAAATTAGCTTATCATCACCAGATATAGCAACAAACAATAATGCATTATGGGTTGGACTAGCTCGAAATGCAAGATCCATAAACTTAACTACTCTTCCTTCTTCAAGTCCACCAACCTTGTTTATATGTCAAGAAAATCTACCGCAAGTAGCAGGAGTCCAAGCATTTCTTTCATCAAGAGGCTTTGACCCAGGTACTGTAGATGGTGCATTTGGTGAAAGGACTACAAATGCTCTTAAAAATTATCAAGCTTCTGTAGGTATAGGACAATCGGGAACTATAAATGATGAAACTTTAAATAAGATTAAATCCGATGCAACTTCTGATGGACCATGCGAATCAGACTTTGGTCCATTGAAAATAGCAGGTGGTGCAACCATAAATATAATTTATTCGAATGGAAATTGCTACTTTACTGGACACCCCTTACTATCAAAAGTTCCTGCATCATGCAATATTGGTATTAGTTGGTCCGACGGTGGACGAATTAGAGTTGGTCCGAGAGAACATAAGCATGGAATTCTTAAGTTAAGAAACAAAAATGTATCAAGTGGTTTTCATGTATCGCTAGCTGTAAATATTGAGAAGTATTTATATGGCCTAGCTGAAATGCCATCTCATTGGAATGTGAAAGCGCTTGAAGCTCAAGCTTTAGTTGGTAGAAGTTATGCTGTCTTCCAGTATTTAAAGCAAAACATTCCCTCAGAAAAAACTGATACTGATGCTGGATTATCAAGCTCAAGAAAAGATTATTGTTGGTGCCATATAGGTTCAACAGCATCCAGTCAATATTACTATGGGTATCTAAAAGAAATTGCTGGACCAAACTGGGTGCAGGCTGTTAACAATACATCAGGAAAAGTTATTACATACGGTGGAGGATATACTCAAAGTACTGTTGTTCAAGCATTTTATTCATCATCAACTGGTGGAAAAACTAATGATAATGTAGTTGGATTTGGCTCAGCTACACCTTGGCCATATTTAAAAACAGTTGACGACCCATGGTCAGTAGACAACAGAGTTGGAAACCCCAAAGCAGCATGGTCATACGACTTCAGCTCTTATCAGCTATCCAAAAATATTCTTTGTGGTGACACTCCATGCTTTGATGCTGTTACAGATATTTATGTCTCGTCTGTTTCTGAGTCTGGTGCTGCTTTACAGGTCACAATGAAAGGTTTTAAAAATGGCTCAGCAAAAACTGTAACTAAATCCGGTAGAAATATTAAATCTCAATTAGGGTTCACTTCTCATTATTTCAAAACTTCAAGTCAGTCAGATGTATCAAATTTAAGTATTGGGCCAATTACCGCAAATAACAGCACAACAACTGCTGTTGAGAGTTCATCAAGCTCTACAGGTGACACTCCGCAGTATGCAACTTCTTCTAGCGGTCTAAACTACTTATCAAAAGCAGGACTTTTAAATGTTTGTAATGAAACATCAAGTGCATGCCAAGCAAAAACAATTTCAAGAGAAGAAGCTGCAGCAGTTGTAACTGTTGTTGGTGGGGTCTCTCTCGATGCACCAAATGCATATAGTGACGATGATCAAAGTTTGTACCAACAAGCAACAAATGCTCTGCCTTATTATGGAATGCAGGTTTGTTTTGGTAGCCCATTTCAGATTCAACCATCTGAAACTGTTTCCAGAGATGAACTAGCTTGTTTACTTGTAAAGTCTATTAGAGCTGGAGCAACAGAAAATCTTAGTGGTTCAATTGATAAGTTTTCTGATGAGGGTGCAAGTAAATGGACAAATGAAATAAATGTACTTGCAGCAAATGATGTAATACCAGCATGTAGTGACTTAAGTGATAAATTTTGTCCAAGTCGAAAAATAACAATCGGAGAAGTTTCATATATTGTAAATAGACTAATTGAGAAGTCCCTGCTTCCAACATCGGTTTTTGATGTTAATCCATTCCAAGCAGGCTGGGCAGCAAATGGTGGTGAAGTAACAGAAGCATCATCAACAGCTGTTTCCAATCCTAATTTAGGGAATGATGCATGCGTACCTCAAGACAACAGCTCTCTAGTTATCAATTCAACTTTAGACATCCAACAATTTCTTTCCAAAAATGGGTTTAATCCTGGACCAATTGATGGTCAATCTGGTCTAAAAACTAAAAATGCAATTATTTCCTTCCAAAAAGAAAATGGACTTTTAGCAGATGGAATTGCTGGAAATAAAACTAAAGCTGCAATGAGAGCATACACAGGTTGTAAAAGTGAAAATTATTGCGTAGCAAGAGATAATAGGTCAGCAAAACTTGACTCTATTGCAGATGTTCAAACTTATTTAGCAAACAACGGCTTTAATCCAGGAATTATAGATGGAAAAATGGGATCGTATACTAGAGAAGCAATTAAGGCCTTCCAAAGAAAAGTTGGATTAATTCCAGATGGAGTTGCTGGGGCAAGAACTAAATCAGAAATGAAATCTTATACAGGCTGTTAGCCAAGATAGTTTCTGATTTTTTTCCCAATAGATTCAGCATTAACCTTGAAAAACTCTGCTAAATCATTTTCTGGTGCAGATTTGCCGAATGTCTGAACGCTAAAAGACTCTGTTATATTACCAATATAATCTGACCATCCAGCAGCTTTACCTAACTCAATAGTAAAGGTCAATTTATTGCTATTTAATGACTCGGATATTTTAGGAGTCAGTTTATTTAGTATTGGTACGCTTACAACTTGAACTGAATACTCTTTAAGCGTTTCTTTTATTTCTAATGCTAAATTAACTTCAGAGCCTGATGCAAAAATAGTTAAATCTGCACCTTTGGAAATTATAAAACCACCATTTATAAAATCTGAATAATCGACATCGTAATCTAAAAATTTTAAGTTTTGTCTTGTCAGCGATAGGACTTTAGGATTTTTTGTATTGGAAAATAAATATTTATATGCATAAATTGTTTCAATACTATTAGAAGGTCTAATAACATCTAGTCCAGGAATAAGCCTCAAAGACATAAGGTGTTCTACTGGCTGATGTGTTGGGCCATCTTCTCCAAGATATATTGAATCATGAGTAAAAATATATGCAGAATTTAAATTCATCAATGAAGCTAGCCTGATACTTGGACGCATGTAGTCTGAAAAAACTAAAAAAGTTGAACCAAAAGAAAATAAATTACTATGAAGACTTATTCCATTAACTACTGCCGCCATACTGTGCTCTCTAATTCCAAACTCTATATTTTGTCCATGTCTATTTTCACTTGTATATGATTCTTCACTAATTATTTGTTTAGTCGATGCTGCTAGATCAGCTGACCCTCCTAAAACAAATTTATTTTCTAAGCCAATTAACTTCAAATAATTACCGCCAGTAACACGTGTGGCTGCTTCTTGAATTTCAAAACTTTCTGGAAAACTTAACTCATTTTTTTCAAATTGTTCCCATAATTTTTTAAATGAACGATCATTGTTTAATTTATTATCTAAGTTTGATTTCCATTTTTCAAAAGATTTATTATCCTCTAGTCTCTTTTCTGCAAAATAATCATAAACATCATCACTGTGATCGAAAGGGTCACCTTCCCAACCAATTTCGTCAAAAAATAATTTCATTTCTTCATTTCCAAGAGGAGCTCCGTGTATAGAGCTGGTATTTTGTTTATTTGGTGCAAATTTTCCGATTGTGCTTTTTGCAATAATTAAGGAAGGCTTGTTTGTTTCTTCTTTAGATAAATCTATCGCATTTTTAATTTCAATTTCGTTATGCCCGTCAACTTCTAAAACTTGCCATCCAAAAGATTCAAATTTCTTCTTCTGATCCATAATGGATACTTTATCAACATGGCCATCTATAGAAATATTGTTGTCATCAAATATATAAATCAGTTTTCCTAATTTCCATACACCTGCCAATTCTGCAGCTTCAAATGAAATACCCTCCATCAAATCTCCATCTGAGACTATTCCGTATACATAATGATCAATTATGTCTTTACCTAAAACTTCCGACAAATAGGACTCAGCCAAGGCAAGTCCAACTCCTGTAGCAAATCCTTGTCCAAGAGGTCCTGTAGTTATATCAATACCTAATGAGGTGTCAACCTCTGGATGTCCAGCAGTTTTTGAATCAAGTTGTCTAAATTGCTTAATGTCTTCTGTAGAAATATCAAAATTATTAAAATGAAGTAAGCTATAAAGCAACATCGAACCATGGCCAGCACTTAAAACAAATCTATCCCTATTGATCCAATCTGATTGTTTATTTGAAACTTTTAAAACATTTTTAAATAAAACTGTACCTACTTCTGCCATACCCATAGGCATTCCTGGATGTCCAGAATTTGCTTTTTCAAC
>MDTB01163039.1_pt1 | contig 32588 bp, 37 predicted proteins | sample 811161 | NCBI WGS metagenome assembly MDTB01 (sample SAMN05326650, study PRJNA326480) | marine metagenome | isolation source: seawater | place: Mediterranean Sea | collected 2009 | reverse complement strand
TGGAAAGTAGGTGAGTAAGTGTGGTACTTCAGTTTCTTTAAACTTCTGTACACGACTCTCAAAGTCACCGATATTTAGAAAGGATAAGAGAGTGTCTCCGGTGTGTGCTTGTATGCTTCTATCAATATGCGAGAGGGTAAGGGCACGTAGGTCGCGTTCTGCTGTAGTATTTCCGATGCTGCTAGTGACAATAATTCCAACCAACTTGTTCCATTGATTCATGACTGCTCCGCCTGAAGAGCCGCTTTGAGCGACGATTGTCCCCCCAAGAGACAAAATATCAATAAGAGATTCTGAGAAGGTATACACTTTCTGTATTTCTACTGTTGTCGATACCGACCAGAGGCCTCGTTGCAAGAGAGTGCTACCTAAAAAGCCAGCTGGATAACTAGCGATCAGTACAGGGTCATTTGTTGTGGTAACTGCTTCTCGTGTGTCGAATGAAACAAAAGGAAAAGTAAGTGGTTTTTCACTCTGGTCTGTGGTGCCAGTTATATAGAGAAGCGCCCAATCATTCTCTCCAGTTCCTGTTGGTGATTCTAAGAGTAAATCTTTGCCGTGATTTTCTGCCCATGCCTGTGGAAAGGCAAGTATCTCAGCAGTGTATTTTGCTTTTGCTGGAGATCCAGAACGTACGACACACGAAATACGAGCACGAGGATGATCTTGTAGTAGAAAATATTGTGCCACATGTGCGTTGGTAAGAATTACCCCTCGTGGATCGATTATAATTCCGCTCCCTATTGCACCTGATACAGGTGAACTAGGTGTACTCGCACAGAATATGTTGACTAAGGCAGGGGAGGAGACGGTATTCACTACTTCTAAAGGAAGTGGCGGAGTGTCGTAAAATGAAGGTGTCGGAGTCGGTGTCTTTATGATTGGCGAAGTGACTATAATTTCTGGTTCGATGACTATTTCGGGTGCTATCTCTCGCCCAGTTGGCGGATTTACAATTTCTGTCTTTGTTTGTGATTCGGGCATTGGCATAGGGTCTTCGATTGGTTCTTCAGTTATCACAGGAGTTGGATTTTGCTCCATTGAACTTATGACAGCACTTTGTTGTGTTTCTCCTGGAAGAAATGTAGAAACAGTCAGTAATGTAACTGTGGCGACACTTGCTAGGAATAGGTAGATTGTAGTAACAAAGCTTTCTAACATGCCAGTAGCATACAGGTGCTTGAGCTTAAGAGCCAGTCTGGTAGTATGTGCCTTGCTGTTATAGCTTCTAATAGGCTTCGAAACAGCAGAAAAAAGTGGAGATAATTGCGGTGTAGTTAAGTGCAAAATAACTATTGTACAACAGCCTTGCTGTAGTAGCTTCTACAGGTGTAGATGCAGTAGAGAAAAATAGAATATTGCGGGTGTAGTTAAGTGGTATAACAACAGCCTTCCAAGCTGTGGTCGGGAGTTCGATTCTCCCCACCCGCACATAAGAAGACAGTCAAATTGATTTCAGAAAGAACCCTTGTAACTAGCGGTGGATTTCACTGGAATGTTCGAGTACTTAAGACAGTACGTATGTGGTGCTCGCAATATGTAGAGATAGAGCCTTTTGTAAGTTCGAGAAGTTACCAACTCTTGGGGGCATTGCTGTTCATATACTGCTATTCCAACGGTACCTCGTTCTCATCTTTGTCGTCCCACGGCCACGAATTCTCTCGTTCCATGCGTTCATATTCACGCGTACACAGCAAGAAGTACTGTTCAAGTTCTGGTGGCAGATTGCTCTTATTTTCCATAGAGACATGATACAGTATCCAATCCACTTTGGATGCTGTCGGGATGTGCGACTGCAAAAATGGCTTCTGGTGAGGTGGTCATGGTACTAATTCCTCGAATCTCAATCTTCCATTCCTGGAGGTTTTGATCTGTGGGGTGGCCTTGTTCGAGAGAGATGTTAAGGCGTTTTGCGTACCGGATCGTTTCCGTATGTGCGGAAAGGTGCCCATGCGTTATCACCATTCTAGATTGACTAATTCATCAATTTGACCCATAGTGTATACAAGTGGACAGGGCATTCCCAGTCGGCGTCGTGGTCTCGGTTTTCCGGGACCTTTCGCTTTTATGGGAACACCTTAAAACCGTAACCCTCAATCTTCCCCTGATTACTCCGACGGAATTTTTGCTCAATCACGTCGTATGCACGATTGGGTTGATCTGGGCGTAGAACTTTCAATCCGATTGGGCGAGCGAATAAATCAGCTATCTGTAATCCTGTTGAGTTTGCTTTCTTGTCCACAAACAAGATGTCCAGATAGTCCAATTTGCCAACTAAGTTTTGACCATCGCATATCCTGCGAAACTCAAGCTCTAAATCACGATCCTCATTTGCTCCACGGCACTCGACGATAATGTGAGTGAGCTTGTCCTCATGATTTTTTTCTTTCATAAATCGCGCCGTTCTCTCCATACAAAACCGCAACGCAAGTTCATATGGGTTTGCTGGTAAGGCATATTGTGTCCGGTGATTATCTTTGTTAATGACCGCAGCGATTACAGTCATGGGCACATTATTAATCAGGTCTCCAACCTCTTGCATAAATTTTTCATTGTGTTCTTTTGTCCTGAGTATCTCAAATGGCTTTTCACGTTTTCGAACTTCACGTTCATGAAGAACAAAGGCATCGTGCCCAAACCAACGAAACTTCAAATCTTGCAATCGTGGAACCACTTCAGAGGTGTAGTCTGATTTTTTGAATATACAAAAAGCAAGAGAGAAAATTGGGTATGGAGATTTGGTTTGCTGGAGATTATGATCTCCGCTTTCATCAACATAAATAATATAATCACTGAATTCCATTTGCTAAGGATACCTGAACGATCTGATTTTGTCCTGCTGAGCGAGATGTTCAAAAGCCGTGATAGCTTCGGGTGACGTAGCTGCGGACACTAATTCCTCAAAGTTCAAATTTGTCACCTGCTGTGGTCTTTGAGAAGTGGTTTGGCCTTGTGCACAAAGCGTAAAGAAAAACGACCCCTGCGGGTCGTTTTTTAGCTTTGTGAGGCGGAGTCATGTTTTGCGATTTTTCTTGAGCGAAACAGGAGAGCCTGGGCAGGAGCCACTTAGTGAATTGGAGCCGCAAGGCGAACGATGAGCTTAGTGAGCTGACGCCAAACAATAATTTCAATTTATGAGAGAGTTACGGAGAGATACAGTGCGAACAAAATACTTAGAAAAGGTGACCGATTCTCCATTGCAAGGGCTTTTATTCTAACGAGTTATCTGTCGAGAAAGAGTTGTAGCCTCTCTTTATGCTCAGGTACTACGTCAGTGTGTTGCAAAAATTCATCTATTGGCATGTAGCGCCATTCTTGTCCCTCATCACCAAATTTAATTGATCGTATGTCAGTACGAGTTATTCCAACTACAAAGAAGTAGTCAATATCTTCGGGATCAATAATTGAAGGATGCTCCATCTTAAACTGTATCATTTTAGGATTTAGTGTAATATCGAGCTCCTCCTTTACTTCGCGTTCTGGGCATTCCCATGGAGTTTCAGAGTTCTCGCAACAACCACCTGGAAACTCCCATGTATTAGCACTTCGCATGTTTGGTGTATTGTCACGAAGAATAACCACTAATGAATCATCGTATATCAAAGCAGCTTTTGATCCTCGTAATTTCCGTATTGGACTATTCTAACAAATTAGTAACAACTATCGTGTATTTGATTCCCTCTGAAACCAAAGGGGGTCGCAGGTGTTTACATTTGCGACCGTTTAACTATTTTGGGCATATAAAACCCCCCGCTGTAAGCGGGGGGTTTTATATAAAAAGATAAAAAGATTACCCTTTAACTGCGTCTTTAAGTGCCTTAGCTGCGCGGAACTTAGGTACTCGCATTGCTGCAATCTGGATAGATTCACCAGTTCGCGGGTTGCGTCCTGTTCGTGCTGCTCGCATCTTAGCTTCGAAGATACCCAATCCTGCGATTGACACTTCGTCACCACTCTTAAGACCGTCTACGATACCGTCGATGATAGCTTCAACAGCGCGTTCTGCGTCTGCTTTAGTACCTCCAAGTACGTCGTGTACTTTGTCTGCAAGTGCTGCTTTATTCATAGTATTTTTATTATTGTGATAAAAAGCGACCTTACGTCTCAAAGCATTATATAGAGCGCTTTATTTTGTGCAATAGGAATAAGAGCGTTACTCTTTATCGAAATTCTTTCGATAGGAACTTTTTTCATACGTTCCGAGCACCAAAATATGCTTTGTATGTCCTTGTAATTCCACCAAAGCTTCCTGAAGAGGTGATTCATCCGCCTTTCCTAAACATTCAAGATAGAAATGAGCTTCCTTATGGCGCTGCATTGGCACAAAACTTTCAAGCTTGATTATATTTACGCCGTGTTTAGCAAAAGAACCGAGCGATTCGTATAAAGCAGCTGGTTTGTCGAGTACATCGTACACAAGACTGGTTATGCAATCGCCATTTAAGGGCTTGGTTGCAGGGTCTTTTGTCAGTACAAGAAAGCGCGTAACATTATCATCAGCGTCCTGCAGATTCTCCTGTACTATATGCACAGTGTCATGAAGTTCCGCGGCATACGTAGATGCAAGCGCAGCGTAAGCCTCATTTCCTGTTTCTGAGACAAATGACACTGCTTTAGCAGTGTCTCCATACGGAACTGGTTCTATGTTAAGCGCCCGTAGTGTGTTTGTGCATTGCGAGAGTGCTTCGCGGTGACTGTACACGTGTTTCACATCTTTCAGCGACGCTCCCTTTAAAGCTATAAGAGCATGACGAATAGGTAGAAAATACTCAGCGATAACTGTCAAGCCGCTTTTTGGCAACAAGTGGTGTAAATCTGCAACACGCCCTGCAGTTGAATTTTCAATAGGCAAGAATGCATGAGTTGCTTCATCATTTTGAACTGCAGCAACAACCGCATCAAATGTTGGATATCCAATACGTTCTGCTTTTGGATCATATTCTGCAACAGCAAGGCTTGAATAAGAACCTTCTACACCTTGGTAGGCAATAGTACTTACGCCGTCGTCATTTTTCATAGTCGAAGAACGTATATTATCGTGCGAACTCTATTGATCGACTTTCACGGATAACATTCACCTTTACCTCACCTGGATAATTAAGGTCACTCTCTATTTTGAGGGCGATATCTCGAGCGAGTGTTCGTGCCTCTCCATCAGTCACTTCTTCAGGCTTTACAAAGATGCGTACTTCACGTCCAGCAGAGATAGCATAGCTTTTATCAATACCAGGGAAGCTGTTTGCAACACCTTCGAGCTCCTCAAGTCGTTTTATATAGTTTTCTACCGTGTCACGTCGTGCTCCAGGACGTCCAGCTGAAATAGCATCGGCAACTTGTACGATATAGCTCTCAGGGTTTGTGTACGGATACTCTTCGTGATGCGCTTCCATTGCCTTGATGATTTCTGGGTCAACATCAAACTTAGCAAGAATACGACGTCCGATTTCTACATGCGTTCCTGTTACTTCATGGTCAACTGCCTTGCCAATGTCGTGCAAAAGAGCACCGGCGCGTGCAACGTGCACATTTGCACCCACTTCCTCTGCGATAATAGCAGCAATATGTGCCATTTCAGTTGAGTGAATCAGCACATTTTGTCCGTAACTTGTGCGGAAGTGTAATCGTCCTAATACAATAAGTAGTTTTGGATCAAGGTTATGCACACCTACTTCGTAGGCTGCCTCTTCACCACGTTTTTTGATGATGACGTTTATTTCTTCGCGCGCTTTTTCAACGGTGTCTTCGATTTTTGCAGGCTGAATACGCCCGTCTATCATAAGATTTTCAAGAGCAACTCGCGCAACTTGCCGACGGATTGGGTCGAATGATGAAATAGTGATAGCGCCAGGTGTGTCGTCAACAATAACGTCTACCCCAGTTGCCCGTTCAAATGCTCGAATGTTTCGACCTTCTTTACCAATTATTTTCCCCTTAATTTCTTCATTAGGGAGCATTACTGTTGTTGAGAGTACATCTGCTTGCAGGTTATTACCGACTCGATGAATGGCTGTTGTAATGATATCTTGCGCCTTTCGCTCGTATTTTTCTACACCTTCGCGTTCTAATTTTTGTAAACGCACGCTCAGATCTTCTTCATAACTAGACTCCACTTGCTTTAACAGTTCGTTCTTAGCTTCATCAGCAGAAAGTCCGGCAATTTGCTGTAGCGCTTCTTCTCGCTCAGAGAGCTTCTTTTCGGCTTCTTCACGTAACTCTTTTATACGTTCTGCCTTCGTTTTTATTTCTTCGTGATCTTCATCGATATCTTCTTGACGTTTATCGAGCAATTCCTCTCTGCGAACTAGACGGTCTTCAGTTTTTTTAAGATCACCCTCTTTTTCTTTTAATTCACTTGTACGTTCGGTGATGATTTTTTCGGACTTCTTTTCTGCGTCTTCTGTGATGCGCTTTGCATCCTCCTTAGCTTCAAGCATCATTTGCTTGATTTGCAGCTCCATTGAGCCACGTTTACCTAGAGATACTATCCAACGAAGAAAGTATCCAAAACCAGTTCCAAATGCCGCTGCGAGGAGCAACAGCATGAGTATTACTTTTAATGACATATATTTGTATGCCCACTTATCTTACTTGTATGCTTTTTTGTTGGAGTGCTTCGGTTCTTGTCGGTATAGATTACAGGAGTTTCACTTGCACAAAAGAGTCAAAACGCGTCAGAAAGCGGGGAAATTTACTGAAAATGATTAAATTACAACCAGTGCGTATGAGGATACCAGAAATTTGACAATACGCAAAAAGAAAAGCATATCTTAAACAAAAAACTGGCGCTCAAAGATCGCCGGTTTGTATTCCAGAAGAGTTTAGATGAAATAGATTCTCCCTTCGTGTGTATTTTTGGACCCGTCCGCATAACGAGTCTTGATGCACCACTCACCAATAGTGGTGTGAAAGTAAACAGACTCAATAAACTCGTCTGCACGTACAAACGGAATGTCGCTCTTGTCGAGCATGAGAAGGGTGAAGTCCGCTTCAGTGCTTTTGGTTATGCCAATGATTGTACGTTCGACGGGCTCAACATGAAAAGTATATATGCATACCCTGCTACTCATAAGTAACGAAGTTGCGTCAGTTATTTTTCATGCAGGCTGATGGACGCATCTAGTTTTTGTTCGCTATCTAGAGCTAGTTGTACCATCTTTAAATACTCCTTGAGTAGGGTGAACAAAGCTAGTGAGACAGTACCGCGAGCGCGGTTGTATTGTCAATGTTTTACGCGAGCACCTTGTCGATTATTCCGTACTTCTTTGCTTCATCTGCTGTCATAAAGAAGTCACGATCGACGTCTTTTTCAATTTGTGCGAGTTTTTGCCCGGTGTTCTTTGCAAGAATTTTGTTAAGGGACTCACGAAGGCGCAAGATATGGCGTGCACTTATTTCAATGTCGGTGGCCTGTCCTTGGGCTCCACCCATTGGTTGGTGAATCATTACTTCTGAGTTTGAAAGAGCAAATCGTTTACCATTTGTTCCGGCACTGAGTAATACTGACCCCATTGAAGCTGCCATACCTACGCAGATAGTCGAAACATCTGGCTTGATGTGCTTCATGGTGTCGAGAATAGCGAGGCCGGCACTTACGTGACCTCCGGGGGAGTTTATATACAGTGCAATGTCTGCTTTTGGGTCTTCAGATTGCAGAAAAAGAAGCTGTGCAATAATCACGTTAGCAACATGGTCGTCGATACCTCCGCCGAGAAAGATAATACGCTCTTTAAGTAGGCGAGAGTATATGTCGTATGCTCGTTCACCGTATTGACCTTTTTCAATAACCATCGGTACGAGTTGTGCGCTTGATGTGTGGGTTTCATTGTTCATATCCGCGAAATATACCATGAGTTTGCGGCAACTCAAACGGTAACAGTGCCTCACTGTCCGTACACCTTGTTTTCTGAACCTAAGAGCATCGTGGCATCATTACATTTTTCGCTACATACCCATCACAACTGAGGGCATCCGCTGCCCTCAGTTGTGATGGGTTGTACGAATAGTCTGGAATCACGTATACACATATAACGAATGCCTCAATTGATTGAGGCATTCGTTGATTGTATGGCTTATTTACTTACTCGAAAGGGATTCAAAGTGCTTAAATACCATTTCGTTGCGTTTTGTTGTCTCAGTATAGATTCTAATGTTTTGTTCGTCTGCTTGTGGGTAGGTTTGCTTTATGTGGTCGACTTCTCGTTGTACCTCTTCGGCATCAGGGGTAATGTTTTGTTCTTTCGAAATCGTATTTAGTATCAGCTGCAATTTCCCGCGCTTTTCTGCTTCAGGTTTCCAATCCTCATGCAGCTCTTCAATAGTTTTCCCTACGTTTTTCAAATAGTCTTCTAATTTAGTACCAGTTTGCGCGATCTCGGATTCCATTTGCATTTGAATGCGTTGTATTTCTTGGTCAACAAGAATCTTTGGCAACTCAATCTTTGAATCAGCAATGATTTTTTCTACCGTTTCAATTCGTTTCTTCTCGATTCCACGAAGTTTCTTTTCCTCGAGGATATTTTCTTTCACTTTTGCTTCAAAGTCGGCTACGGTCTTAAAGTCACCAAGTGTTTGTACAAATTCGTCGTTTAATTCAGGTAAATCTTCGTCTTTTATTTCTTCTGGAACTTTTGGTTGTTCAGTACCTGCACTCTTTTGTTTTTCGTACGCATCGACTTGTGCTCGTTGGCGACGGATGTGGTTAAGGGTCTCTGTCAGTTCTTTGTCAGTGACTTCAAATGCTTCTTTTTTACTAAATATACTTTTAGCTATTTTTGTATAATCAGCGAGATTAATTTCAGGCATAACGGCAGTGGTCGCGGTAAATTCAAGGGGGTTACCTACTGCTAGTTTTGTAATTTGAATTTGTGGAGAGCCAATAGCGTCGATTTTTTCTTCAACTACAATTTGAGGGTATACATCAGCAAGTGCCATGTTTGCGGCACGCTCCATAACTTTGCTGTCACCAATGTGTCCTATAAGCATATCTTCAGGTACATGTCCTTTACGAAAACCAGGAACCTCTACATTTGCCCCCAATTTTTTAAGTGCTTTCGTGCGATACTGTGTGATTACTTCAGCAGGTACGGTAGCTGATATTTCATATTCAGAGCCGTCTAATTTTTTAGTTTTTACGTCTGTGTATTGTGTGTTTGTCATGGGCGTGAGTGTATCAGCTGTTATATGACAATGCAAAACCACCTAGTCGTAACTTCGAGAAATAAGGATTTCTATTGGTATAAAGTACACCTTGACGGTTTTGCACTACTTATATGCTCTGAATTTAGAGATTCAATTCGAGTGATTCAAGATCAGCTTCGAGTTGTGCTTCGAACGAAGCAGTATCGAATGTACCCAAATCACTTTCTATTTGGTTTGGCTCATCGTTTGGAGTCGCTATACCCTCAGCAGGGTTCTCTTCAACAGTTGTATCTTCGTTGGGCACAGCATCTACACTTGAAAGAGAGTCCCAGTAATACAAACCACCAAATACAAGGAGGATAACGATTATGACGATTCCCACAAGAGGACCTGTGCCACCTGATTTATCAGATGTTTCTGCAACTGGTACATCTGTGTGTACTGGTTGTTCGATCGAGTTGCGTGTTGGGGGAGTGTTATTGTGTTGTTCTTCCATACGTTATTTTCTTTTAAAGAGAGTGATTATTCAGTTTCCTCTGAACCATCAGTTGAGTTAGTAATGTCTTGTATTGCTCGCGTTGCGTCTTTAAGTGCACTGTGCGCTTCTTTTACCAATTCTGCTGCACTACGCACTGCTTTTTTTATTGAATCGAGATATTCTCGCGGAGCGTCTGACTCAAGAGCGTCTGTAAATATATTTCGTGCGTTGGCCACTGCACTTGCTGCTTCACTAATTGCTCGTTCTGCTTCTACAGCTGCAGTCGTCGCAGTCGTCGTATCAACTCCGTCTGCATCTAATTGTGCAAGTGTGTTATGTATACGGTCGAGAATCCTTGTAAAACTATCGAGCGCTCCACCAAGGCGACCCAGGATACCTTCTAATTGGCCTTTGATTCGGTTTCCGGCCTCACTCTTTATTTCGGCTCTTAATTCGCCACGTTGTTCGCGAATTTCTTCACGGAGATTTGCCGCACGTTCACGGAATCCATCTCTTTTTTTCAATGCCTGTTCTCGCATTATGTCTCGTTTTGCCCGAGCTGCTTCCAGTATTACTTGTCGTTCCTCTGGTGTATCAGCTGCATCGAGTGCGTCTTTTACTTCATTTTTACGCATCTCCAATTCTTCTTTTGCCTGATCTCGCATGTCTTTACCTTCAGTAGTAAGCTCGTTACGCGTTTCAATAACACGATTTTGAAATGCATCTCTCTTTTCTTTAATTGTATTCCGCACATCTTCGTTCTCTTTCTTTACGTTTTCTCTTGTTGCGCGAAATTCTTTTCGTACGTCTTGTTCCACTTTTTGTAGCGATCTAAAGGGAACTGGTTGTCCGTCAGGACCAAGGGGTTTTTCTGATCGCGGTGCTTGAAAAGCCTCTTGTGCCGAAGTCACTTGCACTCCGACCATAAATGTTAGTGCAACAATTATTGCAAGCGTAATAGCAACCGATAATGAGTGAGTATTTGTCATAAGATTTGTATATTACTAATTTGTAACGTGCAGAAATATGCGACGGATGCCGCTTTTCTTACTCTATATGGTAACACCCCCTGCTCGCGTAGCGAGCAGGGGGTGTTAATTGAGCCTCAGTATAGTATATTACTTCTCAAATTTCTCTTTGTAGATATTAATTCCCTCAGTAATTGCGTGTTTTGCAGCTTCTGCACCTTCAATACCGTTAACTTCTACCTCTTTATTCTGGAGTTTCTTGTATGTTCCAAAGAAGTGCTCAATTTCCTTCAGGGTATGAGGGTTAATATCAGACTTGTCTTGCACGGAATCCCATCGAGGGTCTTCTGTTGGTACTGCAATAACTTTGTCATCATTGTCGCCACCATCAATCATCTTTAGGAGTGCCACTGGGCGTACTCGAGCGAGTATTCCTGGGTATAGTGGGTGTGTTGTAAGAACAATAACGTCAAGTGCATCGTCATCATGCCAATATGTTTGCGGTACGAATCCGTAATCAAATGGGTAGTCTTGTGCAGTGTGCATGACTCGATCGAGCGCAATCATACCTGTTTTCTTGTCGATTTCATACTTGTTTTTTGAGCCGCGGTTAATCTCGATAATGACGTTTGCTTCATCAGGCGTGTTTTCACCTGCGGTTACATCGTGCCAAAGGTTCATAGTAGTAGTTTAGTTAGTTTTGTTAAAGATATTTACTAGCATAACGCACTTATTCTTTTTCTGCCCCTTCTGACTGCTTTGCATGCGCAGACATGGCAGGTAGGTCTTCAGTGTCAGTATCTGTTTCTTTCTTTTCTTCTTGTTCCGTAACTATCTCTTCCTTATGATCTTCAGTTTCTTCCACTGCTTCTTTTGTTTCGGTTGGTGCTGGTATCTCAACTTCTCCCTCGCCGTCAGTTTCAGCAAGTGCTTCTCCGTGGGCTGATTTAATATCAATACCCCAACCGGTGAGCTTTGCAGCGAGACGTACATTTTGACCTCCGCGCCCAATAGCGAGTGATTGTTGGTCTTCAGTCACTTCAACGGCTGCTCGTTTTTCATCTTCTGAAATTTCTACCGAAAGAGTTTCTGCTGGCGAGAGTGCACGTTCAATAAATTCACGAGTGTCTTCCGACCATTCGATAATATCTATTTTTTCTCCCCCCAACTCACTGGTTACAGTAGAAACACGTACTCCACGTTGTCCGACGAGCGAACCAACTGGATCAATGTGATCATCGTGTGTTACTACAGCAAGCTTTGAACGAGAGCCAGCCTCACGTGCAACTTCTTTTATTTCTATTGTTCCATTTGCAAGTTCTGGAGACTCAAGTTCGAATAAACGTAACAGGAACTGTGGGTGTGAACGAGATAATTTAAGGAATGTTCCGCGCGGGCTTTCATCTACTTTATATAAAAGAGCTCGAATGCGCTCACCTTGACGATACCGCTCTCCTGGGATTTGTTCTTCGTACGGCAAAATACCAGTTGCACGTCCGAGATCTACATAGAGGTTTCCACGTTCGAATCGTTGTACGTGCCCTGAAACGACCTGACCTTCGTGTTCACCAAATTCTTCTATAATAGATACTTTTTCTGCTTCACGAATCTTTTGCATGATTACTTGCTTGGCGGTTTGTGCTGCAATGCGACCAAAGTCTTCTTGTGCTTCAAGAGGGAAATCTACTTCGTCATCAAGTTCAACTCCTTTCTTAATGAGACGAGCATCTTCTATCATGATGTGGTGTTCGGGATTAAAGCGTGTTCGTTCATCATCGGTTGCTATTTCAGCCGGTTCCTCTCCGCCAGCTGCCGGATTCTCTTCCTCTGGACGGACAAGTGTTTCATCTACGACAATCTTTATCTGCTTAAATTCTACGTCTCCCATTTCGGTATTAAATGCAGCACGAATGATTTGACCACGTTTTCCGTACTCTTTTTTATACGCCGCGGCGAGTGCCATCTCGATAGCGCTGATGACCTTCTCACGGGGGATTCCCCGGTCTTCTTCTAACTCACCAAGGACTGAATTAATTACTTTCAAATCAAATAAACTCATAATTTTTTAGGTTACCACACTGATTTTTGTAAAAAGAAAGACCGACACAAGGTCGGACTATTCATAAACAGTATGTACTACGCAGTATACCGACTACCCGAAACCAAGTCAATACTGTTCGATACTGGACCAAGAGTGTTTTTGCACAGTGAAAAGAGGGCTTTGAATGTATGATTTGATATACTTACGTACAAGAGGGTGCAATAAGCACCTGTGTTATCACATGTACATTAATGACGAACAACTTCGCGAATTTTTAAGCGACTCAGGACTTGTTTCGCAGAAAAAGTTTGATAACGCTGTTAAAACAGCTACTGAAAAAGGTATTACGGTGAGCGAAGTGTTGGTATCAGAAGGAGAAATTTCTGAAGATGATTTGCGACGCTCACATGCCTACGTACTAGGTATTCCTTTTGTTAATTTATCTGATTCAAAACCAGACCTCAATACACTCGCTCTTATTCCAGAACCTATTGCACGACGCAATAATATTGTAGCGTTTAGACAAGAGGAAAATAAGTTGGAAGTTGCCATGCTCGACACCGACGACTTAGCAGCAATCGATTTCGTAAAAAAGAAGACACAACTTACGATTTTGCCACGGCTTACTGATGCCACATCAATTAAACAGATGCTCCGTTTATATCAAAAGACGCTCCGTGACGAACTAGGAGATGTTATTACCCGTGAATCACAAACACTTGAAAAATTTGGGAAATTACAACCAGAGAATGAAAATGATTTACGAAAACTTGCGGAAGGAGTGCCAGCTGTGCGAGTGCTCGATTCATTGCTGCGTCATGCAATTGTACAAAACGCTTCTGATATTCATATTGAACCGCAAGAAGAGGCTCTTTTGGTACGGTATCGTATTGATGGAATTTTGCATGATGCCATGTCGCTTCCAAGCAGTGCGACTGCTTCAATTACTGCCCGAGTAAAAATCTTAGCGAACTTACGGCTTGATGAAAAACGACTTCCACAAGATGGGCGATTTCGAATGGAGACAGACGGCGATAGGGTGTCGTTCCGTGTTTCAGTACTGCCAACGTATCATGGAGAAAAAACAGTCATGCGATTGTTGCGTGAAGATGTATCTGGTTTTACATTAGAATCTCTTGGTTTTCATGGTGAAGGGCTTGAACGATCACACGATGCGACTCGAAAGAAAACAGGACTTATTCTGGTGACTGGCCCAACAGGTTCTGGTAAATCAACAACGCTCTACACCATGTTGGATATTTTAAATACACCAGACGTGAATATCTCAACTGTGGAGGATCCAATTGAGTATCAGATGAAACGCATAAACCAAACACAAGTACGACCAGACATTGGGTTCACCTTTTCCACAGGACTTCGCTCACTCGTGCGTCAAGACCCAGATATTATTATGGTTGGTGAAATTCGAGATCGCGAGACCGCAGCGCTCGCTATAAACGCGGCTCTCACGGGGCACTTAGTGCTTTCAACACTGCACACCAACTCGGCTGCTGGAGCAGTGCCTCGCCTTATTGATATGGGAGTAGAACCGTTTTTGCTCGCCTCAACCCTACAGGTGGTTATTGGTCAAAGACTTGTGCGTACACTATGTAACGATAGAGAAGAATATAAATTATCCGCCGCAGAAATGAGAGGTCTAGAAGAGATGGCCGACCTAGGAGCAGTTTTGAAAGCGTTAAAAGAGGAAGACATTGTTTCTCAAAAAAGTACGTTTAAAAGCGTCTCTCTTTCAAAAGAAAAACCAACAAAAGAATGTGAAACTGGCTATAGTGGACGAAAAGGTATTCAAGAAGTGCTGCCGGTGACAGAGGGAATTAAGAAAATGATTCTCTCTGGATCTTCTGCTGATGCAATTGAAGATCAAGCACGAAAAGAAGGAATGCTTACTATGCTCGAGGATGGTATCTACAAAAGCGCTTCAGGAACAACAAGTCTTGCAGAAGTGTTACGTGTTGTAAGTGAATAATATATGAAATTTACCTACAAAGCAGAACGAGATGGTGAGACGTACACCGATACCATTGAAGCAACTGATAGGTTTGAAGTATATAGACACGTGCGCGCCGAAGGAGGCGCGGTAATTTCAGTGATTTCAGAAAAGCAAAATAACTGGAGTGTTACCTATTGGAATTCAAAATTCTCAACAGTAAAGGAACACGACAAAATTGTGTTCGCATCAAACCTTGCAGCTATGATTTCAGCCGGGCTTCCTATATCGCGCGCGCTTTCAGTGGCAGAGAGACAGGCAAAAAACCCTAAACTAAAGAGCGTTATATTGCATGTGCGAGGGGATATTCAAAAAGGAGGCACGTTTCATGAGGCGCTTGGTAGATTTCCAGATGTCTTTTCGAAATTATTTGTCGCAATGGTTCGCGCTGGTGAAGAGTCGGGGACACTCGATGAAGCGCTTACAACAGTTGGCAATCAACTTCAGCGTTCGTATGAACTAAAAAAGAAAATCAAAGGAGCACTTATTTATCCAAGCATTATTGTAGTGGCCATAGTCGGTATTGGATTTCTCATGATGACTGAAGTTGTGCCAACGTTGTCAAAGACATTCACAGAATTGGGGGCCGATTTACCAAAGGCAACGCAAGCAATTATTAATGTGAGTGATTTCTTAGTTAATTACACACTGCTTGTTTTACTTGGAGTCTTAGGTGCAGTGGCGGGAGTATATGGAATTTTACGAACAGCTGGTGGTCAGCGTGGCAGAGATAAGATTCTTCTTTCGACCCCGCTAATTGGTGAGCTTGTGAAAGAAATTAATGCAGCACGAACTGCTCGAACATTTGCATCACTTCTGGCTGCAGGTGTGGACATTTTGACCGCACTTCAAATTACCGGCGAAGTTGTACAAAATCATTATCACAAGGACGTGCTTAAAGCAGCAGCAGAAAAGGTGCAAAAAGGAGGCCAACTGTCAGATACATTTATGAAACGAGAAGACCTCTACCCGCCGCTTATGGGGGAGATGATAGCAGTGGGAGAAGAAACAGGTGCACTTGCCGATATGCTTTTGCGTGTCGCTACTTTTTATGAAAGTGAAGTTGAGCAAAAGACAAAAAATATGTCGACCATTATTGAGCCGTTTCTCATGTTGCTTATCGGTGTAACGGTTGGGTTCTTTGCTGTTGCGATGATTGGTCCTATCTACTCTCTTTCCGAAGCGTTTTAACGTAATGGTAACAATACAAAGCACACCTACTGATGCATCAGTAGGTGTGCTTTGTATTGCTGTGGGGTACAGCTGTGGTCAACAGTGCGTTACAATACTAAGTAATGAAGTTTCAGGTTCTTTATACGCGAGGAGTAGGATTGCTTGAGATTGTGGTGGGGGTGTCACTCCTGACAACCGTGTTTGTCGGCATGTTTGGGATTCTACAACTTGGAACTCGGCTGGCGACAGATAACAAATCTCGTACTGGTGCACTTGCACTGGCGACTGAGCGAATGGAGTACATACGAAGTCTTGACTATGATGATATAGGAGTAGTGGGTGGTGACCCGTCTGGTGCACTTGTTGCAAGTGTACCTATCAACCTCAATAACATCGCATACACGCAACGTACTTATATTGTATATGTTGATGACCCAAAAGACGGTATTGGGGGATCTGATTCAAACGGAATTACTGATGACTATAAACGGGTGAAAGTAGAAGTTTCGTGGATTGGGCCGAAAAACAACGTACGAGAGACCACGTTAGTAAGTGATATTGCATCGTTACTAATAGAATCATAGTATGAAGTATTACGCATCACAGCGCGGATTTACCTTATTGGAAGCAGTTGTATTACTCGGCATATTTGTTTTGATTGTTGGGGCGATTGTTTCTTCACTGCGGTATGTGTATCGAGGGCAGCGGTTTGCTTTCGAACAGGCGGATGCTACTCGTTCAGCACGTACTGGTATTGAGCGAGCAGTGCAAGATTTGCGCGAAGCCTCAGATGCAGACAATGGTGCGTATCCGATTATTGCGATGGCAACAAGTAGTGTTTCTTTCTATAGTGATTACGATAATGATAATAAGATTGAGCAGATTCGATATTTTATAGATGGATCTGATTTTAAAAAAGGAATTATAGAATCAGCAGGAAACCCACCAACATATAATGCTGGAAGTGAGGTGGTTACTACTATCGCAACTGATGTTCGCAATAATGCAATTGGTACACCCATGTTTACTTACTATGATAAGAGCGGGGTGCTTATGAGCGATTATACTGATATAGCTCAATTAGCGTTCGTGACATTGCGACTTGTTGTTAATTTACATCCAGAACGAGCTCCTGATGATTTCGAGCTCAGAAGTAGCGCTGCACTTCGTAACATTAGATAATATGAATCATTCTTCACAACAAGGAATCGTCATCATTTTAGTTTTGGTGTTTGCTGCAGTATTTGGTTTGTCAGTCTCAGCACTTACGAGTTTCATATTTAGCCAAGCGAAACTTGGAGCGGGAAAAGAAGTGCGTGAACAGGCACTGAATATCGCCGAAGCAGGGCTTGAATACTATCAGTGGTTCCTTACACATAATCCTGGCGATACTCAAGACGGGACTGGGGGTGTTGGGCCCTACGTGCGTACTTATTCTGATCCAGAAACAGGTGAAATAGGCTCGTTTAGTTTGGATGTCGTTGGTAATGAATCGTGTGGGATATTACAATCAATTGACGTTACGTCAACTGGTACTGTGAACTCTGATCCCAAGTTTACTCGCACTGTTTTTGGAAGGCATGCTACCCCTTCCGTTGCAGAGTACTCATACATTATAGGCGATGATGTATGGGCTGGTGCTAATCGTGAAATTACCGGGCCGTATCATTCAAATGGAGGCATACGCATGGATGGGACTAATAATTCAGTGGTTACCAGTGCTGTCTCAAGTTGGTCAGAGAGCTTTAACTGCAACGGTGGGAGTGCGTCTCCTGGGGTGTGTGGCGATGGGCCAAATTCTACTTTGTGGCAATATCCAGGGTCGCCTATAAGTTTTGACGACATGGAGACATCTTTCCCGACAATAAAAACCGCAGCAACTACAGATGGTATTTATCTTGCTCCCTATGGCTCGACAGAGATAAATTGGTACGGATATATTTCTGCAGTTGACGGGTACCACCTCATCTTTAATGCAGACGGTACTGTTGATATATATCAAGTCACAGGTACGAATTGGACGTTTGGGTACCGCACTGGTATTGGGTATACACTCGATTACAATACTATAACCGCGGAGTCATTTATAGAACGAAGAACCATTCCCACTGACTGCCCAGTTATTTTTGTCGAAGATAAGGTATGGATTGAAGGAACCGTAAAAGGCAAGGTGACTGTTATCGCGGCTGACTTAGTAAACGCAGGGTATGATCCCGATGTCATTATTAATGACGATATTAATTACTCGGTACAAGATGGCTCCGACGGATTGACGGTCATCAGTGAGTTCGGCATTTATATACCACCGAACTCTCCAGACAATCTTTCAATTAATGGTATTTTTGTTGCACAAGGTGATCGGTTTGGCAGACCATACTATGAAGGTGACGTGAAAACACAACTCACCATAAAAGGATCTATTATTTCAAGTGGGCGAGTGGGGACTGCATGGTTATCTGGTTCCACAACTGTTTCTGGGTATCAAAATCGAGACAATATATATGATCGACTACAAACAACAAATCCGCCCCCATTCACGCCATCGAGCACTCTTATTCCAGAATATATTCTTTGGCAGGAATTATAGTTGACGTGTGCTACAAAAAGAAAGACTCTTGCAAAACGGTCTTTCTTTTTGGGACCAACAATATATTACTGCATGGTTGGGGTGCCAGACGGTAAAGACATAAGATTGACGTGCAGATGTCTTGCGAAACGATTCGCTGCTGCTTCACACAGGAATCTCTCTAAATCGTTTTCCAAATGGTTTATCCGACATAGTGAAAACTCCTTTTGCTGCACGTCTATCGGTATTAGATAGAAAGACTTTCGATACTATAAGCGTTAACAGACCTACTGATGCATCAGTAGGTCTGTTAACGAGTGGAGTGATGGTATACTTTCAAAATGAAATCAGTCATTTGTAATTGGAAAATGAATCCTGCTTCATTTGTTGAAGCAAAGCGACTCTTTGATGTAACGAAAACGCTTGCAGCATCTGTGAAGAAGGTAGATATCGTTGTTGTTCCTCCTGTTGTTTTCTTGCGCGAGCTTGCCAAAGGGTACCGAGGTACTCGTGTAGAATTTGGTGCACAGAATATTTCAACTGAAGGTAGCGGGTCGCATACTGGAGAAACTGCTGCAGCACACGTTCGTGATGCAGGCGCAACACATACTATTATTGGGCACGCTGAACGCCGTGCTCTTGGTGAGACAGATGAGCGTGTAAGTAAAAAAGTGGTACGTGCGCTTGAAAATAAAATCGATTGTATCGTTGCAGTTGGAGAAAGCGAGCGTGATGAACATGGGGAATATGTACAGATGGTACGTAATCAAATTGTTATCGCACTACGAGAAGTTCCTGCAGCGAGATTTAAAAATATAACTATTGCCTACGAACCGATATGGGCAATTGGGGCGCCAACTGCACCTGATGCAAACGAAGTGCATCAAATGATGTTATTGGTTCGAAAAACGGTACGCGATGCGTTTGGCGACAAAGCACTTAAAGCGATACGCGTTGTTTACGGAGGAGCAGTAAATGAAGAGAATGCGCATGATATATTGAGTGTTCCAGATCTGGATGGTGTATTGGTAGGGAGAGCGAGCTTAGAACCAACTCAACTGAAGGCAATAATACAGGCTGCACAAAGCGCATGAATATAGAATGGATAGATGAACAGAATGATTTAGCTGGCAAAGTGGTGCTAGTCCGTGCTGGGCTGAATACTCCTATAGAGAATGGAATGGTGCGTAATGATTTTAGAATACAGAGAGCTTTACCGACGTTACGTTTTCTTAGAGATCAAGGTGCCCGGATAATTATTATTTCGCATATTGGACGTGATGGAACTGAAACACTGCAGCCTGTTGCAGATGCATTGCATGAACATCTTCCTGTCGCATTCCAAACAAGGGAGGAGTTAGTTGTTTCTACACTACAAAACGGCGATATCGTACTGCTTGAAAATCTACGACAGGACAATCGTGAAATAGAAAATGACGAAACATTTGCGCAAGAGCTGGCAGCACTCGCAGATATTTTTGTACAAGATGCGTTCTCAGTATGTCATCGAAAACATGCGAGTATTGTGGGAATACCACAATATATCAAAAGTTATGGTGGTCTCTTATTGAGAGAGGAAATTGAAAAATTGGCGCAAGTTCTTGATCCAGAACACCCTGCCCTGTTTATTTTAGGAGGTGCAAAGTTTGAAACCAAAGAGCCACTCATCAGGAAATTTATTGAGGTCTACGATACTCTCTTTATCGGTGGTGCATTACAGAATGAGCTACTCGCTGCCCGCGGGATAGAGGTGGGAGCGTCAGTTATCGGTGATGGTGAAATTGCCAAAGATATTTTGGAAAATGAAAAAATAGCTAGCGTGCACGATGTTGTTGTTGCGCATGTAGATGGAAGTTCTGAAACGCTTGCTATAAATGAAATAGGGAGCGAAGACACAATTGTTGATATAGGTGATGGCACAATGCAGGATCTTGTCGCAACATTTAATAGATATAAAACCATTATTTGGAATGGACCGTTGGGCTGGTATGAAAAAGGGTATACTAGTGCAACAAAAACATGTGCACACGCACTTGCATTAAGTAGCGCAACGACCGTTGTCGGAGGTGGAGACACCATCGCACTTATTCAAAAAGAAAAGTTAGAAAATGAGTTTGACTTTGTTTCAACAGGAGGTGGGGCAATGTTGGAGTTTTTGCTCAAAGGAACACTTCCCGGGCTTGAAGTACTGAAATAAGAAACACTCTTTACAGAGAGTCTTTTATTTTTGCTGCGATTTTCTCGGCAATAGTGGTCAATGTTTCGCTACTTGGATTCCCCTCTTTTCCTTCGAGTAATATTTTTGAAGTGATATCTTCGTGATCTTCTGTTGGTATAAGATGTACGTGTGTATGTGGTACGTCCCATCCTGCGATGACCAGACCCATCTTTTTTGGTTTCAGCGCATTTTTGATTGCTCCAGCAAGAATGTGTGTAGCTTGCATGACATGCATATATACTTCGATCGGGAGTTTTTCAAAATTTGGCTCGTGTACTTTTGGTACAACAAGTAAGTGACCTGGGCGGATTGGATGGATATCCATAAATGCCAATACGGTTTCATTTTCGTACACTTTATACGAGGGCAGTTCATCTCTAACTATTTTACAAAAAATACATTCTTCCATTAGTGCAGTATAATCCAAACACATGACTAAATCCAAAGCATACACAGTACGAAAAAAACCGAGCGAAACAGTACGGAAAGCACTCAAAGAATTTCCAGATTTTGTACAGGAAATTTTGGCAGCACGAAACATAAAAACACATAAAGCTGCACAAGATTTTTTTAATCAAAACTACGATGAACACGTACATGACCCATTCCTTCTACGCGACATGGATGTTGCTGTTACACGAATCATAAAAGCAATCGACAATAACGAACACATTGCTATCTATAGCGATTTTGACGCAGATGGTATTCCCGGTGGTGCGCTGTTACACGACGTATTCAAAAAGATTGGCTACGAGCGTTTCACAAACTATATTCCACATAGAGATACAGAAGGATATGGTTTTCATAAGGAGGCAGTTGATACGCTCTTGAAGAAAGAAGTGTCGCTTATTCTAACGGTAGATGTTGGTATTACGAATGGTGAAACGGTTGCACATGCCAATACATTAGGCGTAGATGTAATTATTACCGATCATCATATACCTAGCGAAACAGTACCTGAGGCGGTTGCTGTCGTGAACCCACAGCGCGAAGATGAAACATACCCATTTCGTTTTTTTTGTGGAACGGGGGTGGCGTTCAAATTGGCTCAGGCACTTTTTATTCGGGCGCGAGAGCTAGATAAAGAGTGGGTTAAAGATGTTCCGGAAGGTTGGGAAAAATGGCTCCTTGATTTAGTTGCTATCGCAACTGTGGGAGACATGGTTCCGTTGGTTGGTGAAAACAGAACACTGGTGCATTATGGGCTGACTGTGTTACACAAATCACGCCGACCGGGAATTGCTGCACTGTGTCGCAAGTTAGGTATCGGGCAGGCGTACATAACGGAAGATGACATTGGATTTTCTATTGCGCCACGAATTAATGCAGCCTCGAGAATGGGAACTCCAGAATTAGGATTTCGATTACTTACGACTGTTGATGGTGCCGAGGCTACTGGCGTCGCGCGCGAGTTAGAATCTCTTAATAATAAACGTAAAGGAAGTGTTGCGAGTATTACGAAAGAGTTAAAGAAACGTTTTGAAGGAAATTCCGATGGAGCAGTTCTTGTTGCAGGAAATCCAAATTGGAATCCAGCATTACTTGGACTTGCAGCGAACTCTCTTGTGGATACGTATGGCAAAACTGCATGTTTATGGGGAAGGGAAGGTACTGGAAGTATTAAAGGGTCATGTCGGGGGGATGGAAATGTAAATGTCGTAGATATGTTTAATCATGCAAGTCATACTCTTGTACAATTTGGCGGACACGAACATGCGGGAGGTTTTTCTGTCGATGCAGACAAAGTGCACATTATGGAAGATGCTTTTAACAGTGCGTACAAGGAACTTACAAAAGGAGTCAAATTGTTAGTGCCAGAAGTCGATGCCGTTCTGCCGCATGCGTCATTACGTGAAACATATAAAATACTTTCACAATTCGCTCCGTTTGGTATGGGGAATTCCAAACCAGTATTTGTATATAAAAGTGCTCTTGTGCGTTCGCTGAAACAATTTGGAAAAGAAAAGGCACATATAGAATTGCATCTGGCAGCTGATGAATTTGAGAATACTGTTCGCGCGATTGCGTTCTTTAAAAACCCACAATCATTTTCACGAATCCCAGAACAAGATTGTGTCGTTGACGTTCTGTGCACTATAGAGCTCTCGCGTTTTGCTGGTCGCATAAATCTTGAGTTACGCATTGTGGATATTGTGTAAGTACTATCAGTATTAAGTAAGGTACTATAATTCGTATATGAAAAGTTTTTCTAAAAAAGAAGCGTTTGTAGCTGGATGGGAAAGTTTTAAGGAGCGTCCATTTTTTATCATTGGATTGTTTCTCATTACTACTATTATTTCAATCATTACTGGTTTGATTGCTGACGAAGTTTCAGGTGTTTTAGTTGGTGCAGTGATAAACATAGCTGATTTTGCAATACAGACTGTCATTGGTATGGGCATGACACTGATTCTTTTGCGTTTATACGACAGAGTCGAAACAGACTACACTGACTTACTCGAACCACTTCACTTATTCTGGAAGTATCTCGTTGCATCGATACTCGTAATGATAGTGATCCTGTTTGGTTTGATTTTGTTTATTGTCCCAGGAATTGTTGCAGGTGTGGCCCTACTTTTTACCTCGTACCTTATTATTGATAGGGATCTTGGCCCTGTTGATGCCATGAAAGAAAGTCTCCGCATCACTAATGGTCATCGTTGGAATATAGTCCTTTTCTTGCTGCTCGCTACTGGGCTCAATATCTTAGGAGCATTATTCTTTGGTATCGGATTATTGGTAACTATCCCGGTATCAGCACTTGCATTAGTGCACATATATCGATGGTTGCTGGATCCACCAACAGAGACAGGAATTGAAGTATCGCTTCCAGTAAAGATTATTACCGTCTTCGCTATTGCTGTTATCTTCATCGGTACAGCGCTTCTTATTTTTGGAATTATACGTGGGTTCTTAAATGACTCAGAGTTACGAGATGCACAACGTCGTACAGATGTTTCGTACATTAAAGAAAGTGCAGATAGCTACTTTGATAGTTACGGGACGTACCCAGAATCAGTTGCACTTCTTGTTCCAGACTTTATCTCGTATGTTCCTACTGACCCAATAACCCAAGTGCCATACGAATATCTTCTTCGTGAAGCGGGCAACGATTTTGAAGTGTGTACTATTCTAGAAAACGATGAGTTCGGGGGTATTTATTGTGAGTTTGGTGTGGAGCTTGGCGCCAACGCAGTAGATCAATAGCTCTTATTTAAAACGTACTGATTCGACACTGTAGAGAGCGGTCGGTATACTAGCTGCATGAATAAAATTATTTGCTATACGGATGGTGCGTCGCGTGGGAATCCTGGATTGGCATCAGCAGGGGCGGTTATTTTTCAAGGCGAAAGTGTACTCGCTGAGATTCGTTCACCACTGGGTGTTCAAACCAATAACTGGGCTGAATATGAGGCAGTGGTACAAGTGTTGCAAAAAATTAGAGAGTTAGACGTGTCGGACAGACGCATTGAAATACGTATGGATAGTAAACTGGTTGCTGAGCAACTTTCAGGAAATTGGAAGATAAAAAAAGATACACTGCGCGAGCAATACAATAAGATCCAAGACATTCTTCAAGATGGTTTTGGAGACGTTGCATACGTCCATGTTCGACGAGAAAAAAATACCTATGCAGACAGGTTGGCAAACGAAGCGCTAGACGCTCAGTGAGTATGTACCGATTTCTCCCCGTATTATTCGGGGCGTTTGCCTTGGGGGTTGCAGCACGATCATTTTATGAAGTTGGTTTGGCTTTTGTAGGCCTTTTTGTTTTGAGTGCCCTGTGTATACTCCTGATATCACTGCGCCAACTGTTCGCGGCATGTGCGATAGTTCTTTTATTCTTTGCCTTGGGAGTTGGGCGTATGCATATCGCGATACCTACTGTGAATACAGACATGCACACAGAAGGCACTATTGTATTCGAAGGCGTGGTTGTAAGAGAACCAGATATTCGCGAAACATACACAAATATAGTTGTTGCACGAAATGATACAGCACAAAAAGTATTGGTAAGGACAACTTCTTTTGAGAATATTTTTTATAAAGATAGCGTGCGAATACGTGGAACTCTTGAAGTTCCTGAAAATTTTGAAGGTGACGGAGGAAGGATTTTTAATTACAGAGCATATCTAGCAAAGGACGCTATTTACAGCATAATGGCGTTTCCTGAACTTGAAGTAATTACCAGTCGCTCAACCCCAACAGGATTTCTCTTGGCACTAAAAGGTAGGTACTTGGAATCATTAAAAGCTATTTTGCCTGAACCTTCAGCGGCACTTGCGGGAGGCATTACTGTCGGTGAGAGGCGTTCATTAGGCGATGAACTCACGCAAGATTTCCGTGACACAGGGCTCATACATATTGTAGTGCTCTCTGGTTACAATATTGCGATTGTCGTGTTGTTTATTGTTGCACTACTTTCATTTTTGCCGACTAAACCGAGGCACCTGGTTGCTATTGGAGGCATCATTTTATTTACTATTTTAGTTGGTGCTTCAGCAACAGTGGTACGCGCCGCAATAATGGGGAGTATTGCCTCGTTGGGAGTTGTGGCGGGGCGCACCTCTACTGCACTCCATACGCTCATGCTTGCTGGATTTGCTATGTTGCTATGGAATCCGTATCTATTGATATATGATCCATCGTTCCAGCTTAGTTTCGTAGCAACTGCCGGATTGTTACTTGGAGTTCCACTACTTTTACCTCATCTTTCTTTTATTCCTGAAAAATACGCACTTCGAGACATTTTCGCAGCTACTATTGCAACACAAATCGCTGTACTTCCGTTATTGGTGTATATGATAGGTGATATTTCATTAGTGGCAGTACTCGTTAATCTCCTCGTACTTCCGACAATACCCTTAGCTATGCTGTTTGTATTTTTGACTGGTGTAGTAGGAATGGTATTTCAACCACTCGCACTCTTGTTTGGAGTCATCGCGTACGCTTTCTTGTCGTATGTGATTTTACTCGTAGAGTTTTTTGCTGATGTCCCATTTGCGGTTATGAGCCTGCCAACATTTTCTTTTGCGTTTGTGGTTCTTGCATACGGGTTACTGAGTGCACTCGTATGGTATATACAAAGAAAAAACGGCTCAGTACAGAATTAACTGTACTGAGCCGCCTTATGTTTTTCTACAGAGGGCTAGTCTGCCGCCACGCTCACGTCGGACGATCCTTGGTTGTCATCTTGAATCGTCGAAGATTCGATTTTTTGACCAACCGCATGTGCGTCGATACGATGCTGCAAGCCAGTCATGGTGCCACGGAACCATTTCTTGTTCGTGAAACCAAGAAGTTTGGCCGTAGTTTGACACGTATCAGAGACAATCTCGAGATCACTCGTTGGGATAGCGAATTCGTCGAGCACCATCAAAGCAGCGCGGAAGTGGATTCCTGACAACATTGAATTTTCGTTGATTGCTTCCATAAAGTTCATTACCGACTCATGCAGCAACATCAGATCTTCATGGTGTCCGATAGACATAGCCACGAGTTGTCCGTGTACGTCCGCAATGCGGGATATGAACAGCACACCGATGTGCTCAGCAGTCGTTTCGAACATTTTGAGCAGATGTCCAACTTCGCCATCGTCGACGGGAGATGTTGCATCCTTAGCAAAACGTGTCGTCGCAGCGATTGAGGCAATAGCAAACAATGTCTCACCAGGTGCTTCCCAGTCTGGCTGAGTCGCGATCGTTTCGAACAAGGTAGCAATTGCGGTGCTTGCAACGAGCTGACGTTCGTGATTTCTTGATTTCATAACTGAAACCCTTCTTTTGAAAGAACAAACCACTCTCTTAGGGTGGTGTCCTGCAGGGTGCAGAACCGAGAAAAGGTATCATTCACCAATTATGTGTCAAGTTTTGTATGGATAAGTATTACTGAGCAGAATCAAAACGTTCTGTAGCAACATCCCAATTGAGGTTTTTGAGGAACGCGTCAACGTGTTGCGCCTTTTCTGCGGGTAAGTAATCTACCATGTATGCATGTTCCCACATGTCTACGGTAAGGAGTATATCTATATCAGCAAGCATACCGAGTTCGTGATCTGTCGTCCACCAGACGTGTGGTTGCTTTGCTTTTTTATCCCAACCGAGTGTTGTCCACCCAGATCCTCGGCTCATGGCAACTTGTTTAAAGTGCGTGACGAACTCTTCCCAGCTTCCATATTTTGTGGCAATCGCTGTGTCAAGTGCGGTTCCACGAGGTTCATCTGTTTTTCCACCTACCCACTGCGAAAAATAGAATTCATGCATGCGCATTCCGTTAAATTCAAACCCTAAACGACGACGTGCTGATTCAATAGCAAACGCGTATTTCTCAGCATTTTCCTTCGTTAGATCGGCTACTTGCTCACGCAATATATTGATTTGTTTCACATACCCATTGTATAAACCAATGTGTACATCAAGTTGTTTTTCTGAAATACCGTCTAGTTCTGGGAAATTAAATATTTGAGCTTCGTATGTATGCATATAAATATAACTATGTGCTAATTACACGCATCATACCACGCACTTTTTGATATACCATCATAGAACACATAAGAGTAGCGACTTCATTCCCGTCTTTTGCTAAGTTTTTTGTGCACACGTATATATTGTAAATATACTGATGCATCATTATATTGACACTATGGCTTTCGTGTCCAAAAAGGTTTTTTCTACAGAAACGCAGAAACGTATTCGACAGCAGTTTATTGAATTATTTGCACGACAAAGAACGCGCAAAGCTATAGCGACCGTTCTTGATCAACTTCTTACTGATACTGAACGAATGATGGTGGCAAAACGGATTGTTTTGATTCTTATGTTGCATAACAACAGTTCGTACTATGAGATATACGAGGCGCTTGGCATTAGTACCGACACATCTGCCAGATGGCACACACTACTTAAAGCAGGGGAATTAGAGGCAATCACGAAAAGTCTAAAGCAGAAAAAAAGCAGGGAACATTTATTGGATACAGTGGAGATTATTTTACGCAGCGGTATGCCACCTATTGCTGGGAGAGATCGTTATTCGAGAACATTCCAACTTATAGCTGAGGTGAAACAAAAAAAGCGTTGGTAATAACATAATGATGCATCATTATATTTCGGGAAATAGACTAAAGATTAGCGGAGTGCTCATATGCATGATGTTGGTGATCACAATAATTATTTGGTATCCGATTCTTAATACTGAGAATCACAAAACTCTTTCTGTTTCGTTTCTTGATGTAGGGCAGGGCGATGCAATTTTTGTTACGACTCCAAGCGGTAGGCAGATACTGATAGATGGGGGAAAAGACAATAGTGTGTTACATCAACTCAATGACGTGATGCCATTTTGGGATCGGTCGATTGATGTTGTTGTTGCAACACACCCAGATGCCGACCACATAGGTGGGCTCGTTGAGGTGCTGAAACGCTATCGTGTTGCCACTTTCGTTTATTCTGGGGTGGAACAGGACACACAAGAAAATAATGCGATACTATCTTTAGTTCTTGAAAAAGATATTTATTCAGTTGCTGCGAGAAGAGGCCAGACCTATGATTTTGGAGATGGGGTCACCATGACTATACTGTTTCCAGATAGGGAAGTACGTGAGCTCGAATCAAACGCGGCGTCAGTTGTTGCACGAGTTGACTTTGGCGCGCATTCGTTTCTGCTCACGGGGGACGCCCCAAAAATGATAGAAGAGTACCTGCTTTCTTTAGGGAATGATCAATTGCAAAGCACAGTACTTAAAGCAGGACACCATGGGTCAAAGACATCAAGTTCTCCTTTGTTTGTTGGATTTGTAGCACCAGAGTATGTAGTGATGTCGCGTGGGTGTAATAACAGATACGGACATCCACACGAAGAAGTTATAGCTGTATTGAATAATTTTGAGATTACTACATTCGATACCTGTGATGATGGACGAGTTACGTTTACTAGTGACGGGCAGATACTACAGATTGAGGGATTTGACTAAATATATATTTGTGTAATAATTACCTCCTGTCTTAAAAGGAGGTAAGAAATGCGAACAGTTCTTTTTTTGATTATTGTCGGGATATTTCTAAGCATTTCAAAAGTCTCTGCGGATGACTTTGAATGGTTAGAAACAACTGATGATTACTGGGTGAATGAAATCGGTTGTAGTGTTTCTCGTAACCCAATCAGTAGCCGTTGGGAGTTTGGCTATGAACAAACGTGGATTCTCAGGGAAATTGATTCGGGAAGATTCCAGTATGGGGATGAAGCGTCCTTTCAAGAATTTCTCAGCCAATGTGGAACATTTTCTGTTATTCAGGAGCTACAGCAGGATTGGGAAAAGGAAAACCAAACGCCTCCGACGAATTCGCCTCAACATGAAAAAAGGCCGGAACGTTACGTTCCGGCCTTCTTCTTTTTCAATGTGCTTAAATCAATCCAGCGGCTTTGAGTGTTTTATACACCCCGTTCTTGTTTATAGTTTTAATTGCTTTAGTTGAGATAACCGTGGTTACCTTTTTACCAAGCTCTGGCACAAAGAAGGTTTTCTTTTGAAGGTTCACAAAGCGACGTTTTTTTCCGCCGTGGTTAAACTGCGTTGCACGCGTACGGTTACTGTAGCGTCCACCTACTTGAGATTTTTTTCCTGTCACCACACATTCCTTTGCCATAGTGGACGCCATGTTACCATAGGGGTACTTAATAGGCAATGATATGGGAGCAGATATACTTTTTCTTATAGCAATTTTAGTTGTTTCAGTGATTATTCATGAGGTATCTCACGGGTTTGTTGCTAATTGGCTTGGCGATCCAACTGCGCGACTAGAGGGGCGACTGACGCTGAATCCGGTGAGTCACATCGATCCAATGGGTTCATTGGTGCTTCCAGCGATTCTTGCACTTTCCAGTTCACCATTTCTTTTTGGATGGGCAAAGCCAGTACCGTATAATCCCTATAATTTGCAACGTGGAGGCAGGTGGGCCGAGGCGCTAGTTGCAGGCGCAGGCCCAGCAGCGAATGTACTCATTGCGGTGGTGTTTTCAATACTCATTCGAATAGATGTATTGCCCGCTGCTACAGTGAGTCTGGCAGTGTCAATAGTGTTCCTCAACATACTTCTTGCACTCTTTAATCTACTTCCTATTCCACCACTTGATGGATCAAAAGTGTTTCCTCAGTTGTTACCACACAATCTTGCAGTTCACTATCACCGGTTACGCATGGTTCTTGAACAGAATCTTTTCCTTGGGTTTGGTGTGGTCATTGTATTCATTTTGGTGTTTGGTTCATGGTTGGCGTCGCTGATTACGGCTATTACTCGGTTTTTAATTGGTGCTTAATATGTTTGAAGGATTACGTAAGAAAATCGGAGAGACTTTTAAAGAAGAGATGGTAGAAGAACACATTGTTGTCGATGTAAATGAAAATAATCCAGAGCAGATGGCTAGTACAACTGCATCTGATCTGGCTGCTGTGCGAAACCGTGTTGCTACAGCACGAGCTGCAGAGGAAACAAAAAGAGTTCCTAAAGAAGTGCTAGAAGCTATGGCGAGTATTACAAACGATGTTACCGCTATGGAGTCTGAGGTAAAGGGACCGATTGTTTCAGAAACACTGCCAAGTAAAACGACACTGCCTAAGGATTTTCAAACATATACTCCACCAGCTTCACCCCGTCAACCGATACATGTTTCGCCTGCTGAAGCACAACCTTCTTTAATCACTGACCAGATAAAAGAGACAGCTGGTGACCGTGGACATCTTGCAACCATGGCACATATGCGCGAGGAAGCTGCAAAAGAAACGGGTATAAAACCATCCTCACTTAGTATCGATTTGGGTTCACTGGATGCACCGCTACCACTGCCTACGAAAGAAACGATTGGTGCAAAAAGTGTAGAATCAATAAAGGAAGAGCCAGTTATTAAAAAAACAATAAGAGAAAATAAGCCAGTTAATGAAGGAGGCACTTCTGAGATTGAGGCAACACTTGCTGCTATTAGAGGTGAGGATGTTCATATAAAAACTTCTGCCAACGAAATCATTACTGATGTACCAGTTAATAAAGTTTTATCTGAAACACCAACAGAAAAGAAAGATGCGCTTATAGAAGCAACTGTTTCTGCTGAGAGTAACGATGCAGAAAAACCAGTAACAGAAGAAGCTGAAAAAAAGACTATACCAACTCGTATTGAATCACGGGAACCTATTGAAGAAGTGATAGAAGAGAATCCGCAAGCTAGTGTGGAAGGGGATAACCCCACTGTAATTACAACGCCTACGCCTGAGAAAAAAACAACAAAAGAATCGAGCTTGTTGCTACCTACCGAGCTCGAATTAGAACGTATATTAAGTGGAGCACAGAATGAAATTGATGCTGAAAGAAAAGAGGAAATTAAAGAAGCGTTAGCACTCTATATAGCAAGCGATATGAATCTCAGGGAGCTTTTAGATGGTGTGGTAACAGAAGATAAAAGACCATTGATTGAAATGGTAAAAGGAGCTGGTCATGCCTCGGCAGATAAACAGGAGCTTGCGAAGGTAATTAATCGGGCGGGAGAAATGAAACAAGCTGCTTAAATACTAAAGAGCTGTTGCATTTAAGAGATGAGCGTAGTATATTTTGCGCACTGCCTATTCGGGCGGCTTTGTATTATATGTCAACAATTAACCAATTGGTTCGAAAGAAACGAAAAAGTGTTGCACGGAAGAGTAAGACAGTGGCTCTTCGACGTGGGTTCAACAGTTTGAAAAATAAGCCGTCCCGATACGCGTCTCCATTCAAGCGAGGAGTGTGTACTAAGGTAACAACAAAAACTCCACGTAAGCCGAACTCAGCTATTCGTAAAATTGCTCGTGTGCGTCTTACAAACGGAATGGAAGTTACTGCATACATCCCTGGAGAAGGACACAACCTACAAGAACACTCCGTAGTAATGATTCGCGGTGGTCGTGTTAAGGATATTGGTGTGCGATACACTGTTGTTCGTGGACGTCTTGATGCAGAAGGGGTTGGAAAGCGCCGAAGCGGACGTTCTAAATACGGAAACAAGAAACCTAAGGGCAACGAATAATATATATGCGACGACCACTTAAGAAAAAGCACATACTTGTAGAAGACTCTGTGTATGGATCAGTTAAAGTAACCAAGCTCATCAACTATATTATGGAGCGAGGGAAGAAGGACACTGCTCGAAAGATTGTATACATGGCTTTTGAAGAACTAAAAGGCAAAGATGGAAAAGAAGATCCACTAGCACTTTTTGAAACTGCTATTAAAAATGTCGCTCCTCTTATGGAGGTTCGCTCACGTCGAGTTGGTGGTGCAAACTATCAAGTTCCACGTGAGGTGCGTCCAGAACGCCGTCTTGCTCTCGCTCTACGATGGATTGTTGAAGCAGCTCGAGCAGGTAAGGGGAACGAAATGTACAAACGACTTGCAGATGAAATTCGCAAAGCGGCTACCGAGGAAGGTGAGGCAGTGAAGAAGCGTGAAAACACACATAAAATGGCAGATGCTAACAAAGCCTTTGCTCACTTTGCGTGGTAATTTAAAATTTTTGTATTTAGAAAAACCGCGAATCGCTATGATTTGCGGTTTTTTGGAAGATGTTTTCATGGCACTGTATTTTACAGAGTTCGTATACTTTTTTGGAGGATAACTAATGTTTAAGTCGAAAGAACCCGTGCCTATTAACCCATGGGCTGGTGCTGAGGGTTCATATGTCTATGGTTTCCGGAACGAGCTTCGCATGATGGCTGAAAACCTAACACGGCAGTTCCGTGTAAAAATCAAAGACCCTTACTCGATACAAGTACGCTACGCTCCTTGGTCAAAAAAGGCTGAGCTATTCATCGGAGATGAGGTACTCGCCCGAGTCTCTGTTGAAGGCGAGGTCAGCACCCCATCGATTATGATAGTCGAAACGTATATCGCAGAGCAGTACCACAAAATTTTTACCGATGCGGTGTATTTACGCGTAAGGTTTATGCCAATGCTCCGGTTGGGTGAATGAAAAAGAGGCG
>MDTB01160124.1_pt1 | contig 32594 bp, 37 predicted proteins | sample 811161 | NCBI WGS metagenome assembly MDTB01 (sample SAMN05326650, study PRJNA326480) | marine metagenome | isolation source: seawater | place: Mediterranean Sea | collected 2009 | reverse complement strand
ATTTTCTAAGGCCTTTCTCCAATATTCAGAAGCAGCAGCAACACCACTTCCAGGTTTTACATTAATACCTGAATCAATCATTGCCATTTCAGCTCCATTAATAAAAGCTGAAGCTTGAAGCTCATTTAAATCACCCAGATGACCTATTCTAAAAACCTTGCCAGCAACTTCAGTCAGTCCTGCACCAAGTGAAAGGTGATATTTAGTGAAGGCTGTTGAGAGTACTTTTTTAGCGTCTTTGTCTTCAGGCACAACTATTGCTGATACAGTATCTGAATACCAATATGGGTCTTTAGCACATAATTTTAATTCCCAGCCCTCTAAGACTGCTTGTCTTACTCCTTCAGCAATTCTATGGTGTCTCTTAAATACATTTTCTAAGCCTTCTTCAAAAATCATATTACAAGATTCTTTTAATGCCCTTAACATCGGTATTTGAGGGGTATAGGGAAAATAACCATCTTTGTTTGTTGCAATTTGATCTTCCCAAGAATAATAACATCGCTTAAGTTGTGCTTTTTTATGAGCCTCTAAAGCTTTTTCACTTACGCACATAATTGCCATACCTGAGGGTAACATAAACCCCTTTTGTGAACCTGAGATTGCACAATCAACACCCCACTCATCCATTCTAAAATCGATAGAGGCTATAGAGCTTACACCATCAACAAAAAGAAGTGCTGGATGATTAGCCGCATCCATTGCCTTTCTTATGTCTTCAACATGAGATGTTACTCCAGTTGCAGTTTCATTTTGTGTAACGCAAACAACTTTAATCTTGTGATCGGTATCATTTTTGAGGGTTTTTTCTACTTCCTCAGGTGGGGTTCCTGTTCCCCATTCTCTCTCTACAACTTCAGTATCTAATCCCAGTCTTTTAAACATGTCTGCCCATAAATGACTAAATTGTCCGTATCTATAAATTAAAACTTTTTCATTAGGTGACATCGTGTTAATAATTGCAGACTCCCAAGCACCAGTTCCTGATCCTGGAAACAAAAACACTGTCCCTGATTCAGATTTAAAAATTTTTTTCACATCTTTGTATAGAGGTTTAGTTAAGTTTGGAATCTCAGGATTTCTTTGATCCTCTGAAGAGATGTGCATAGCATTTAATATTCTTTCCGGTATATTAGTAGGACCTGGAATTGCAATATGAAATCTACCTGGGTGTGTTCTTGACATTATAATCTCCTAATTTGTATGACATATCTTTTTTTAATCTTATAATTTTCAAAAATCAAGTTCATTATGATTTTATTGGTTTAACCACTCAGCAACTTCATTAGCAAAGTATGAAAAAATTATATCTGCACCTGATCTCTTAATACATGTAAGGCTCTCCAAAACACAATTCTCATAATTAATTAGATTATTTTCAGCAGCATTTTTTATTAAACAATATTCACCACTAACCTGAAACGCTGCTATGGGTGTTAAGCAATTGTCTCTGACATCTTTAATGATATCTAGATAATAACCAGCTGGTTTTATCATAATAATGTCAGCTCCCTCATGAATATCTTCTAAGGATTCTTTGATTGCTTCTCTACTATTCCTAAAATCAATTTGATATGAATTCTTCTTTGAATCTCCCAAGTTGTGTTTGCTTCCTAACGCATCTCGAAAAGGTGAATAAAAATTAGAACAAAACTTTGAACTGTAAGATAATATCAAAGTATCATGAAATCCTTTTGTTTCTAAATTTTCTCTTATAAATTTTATTCTTCCATCCATCATGTCACTTGGAGCTACAATACTACAACCAGCTTCTGCAAAATTTAGTGCCATTTTTGATAAAACCTCCAAAGTTTGATCATTTTTTATTTTTCCATCTGAATCAATTATTCCATCGTGACCACTCAATGTATATGCATCGAGCGCAATATCACAAATTGTGATTAAATCTGGAAATTCGCTATTTATAGACTTTATTGTTCTGCAAATGAGATTTTTCTCATTAAAACTTTCTTCAGCATTTGATGATTTTTTTTCATCCAAAACTTTTGGAAATAAGGCGATAGTTTGAACTCCATGTTTTACCAGTTGGTTTATTTTTTTTAAAAGCTCATTGATTGTATGACGTTTAAAATTTATTGATTCACTAGTTTGTGAATTATCATTATCCTCTCTAACGAAATAAGGCATAACAAGATCTTTAGAGCTAAGGTTAGTTTCAGAGATGATATCTCTTAAATTATCGCTTGTTCGCAATCTCCTCCCTCTATGATAAGGAAAACCTCTGCTTTTAAATCTTTTCATTTAGACTTTATTAAGTGCTTGCTCCAAATCTTCAATTATATCGTCGATATGCTCTATACCAATAGATAGTCTAACATAACCAGGCGTAACTCCAGAGGATATTTTTTCGTCATCAGATAATTGAGAGTGAGTTGTAGAAGCCGGATGAATTGCTAATGATCTTGCATCACCAATATTCGCGACGTGGTATAAAAGTTTTAAATTATCAATAAAATTTCTTCCAGCCTTTTCACCATTTTTTAATTCAAATCCTAATAATGCCCCTGCCCCCCCGGTCATGTACTTATTACATCTATCCTTATGAACACCTGACATTAAAGTTGGGTATATTACTTTTTGGATTTTATTATGAGAGGAAAGGTATTTTGAAACCTTTTCAGCATTTTCACAATGTCTTTGCATTCTTAATGGTAATGTTTCAAGACCTTGAATAAATGTAAAAGCATTAAAGGGGCTCATAGCTGAACCATAATCCCTTAATAGAATCACTCTAGCCCTTAATATATAGGCAATCGGACCTAATGGTTTGGCAGCCTGAGACCAAACCGCTCCATGATAACTAGGGTCAGGAGAATTTAGCATTGGAAATCTATCTCCAGCAGATTCCCAATCAAAATTACCACCATCAATTATAAGACCACCAATAGAGAGCCCATGACCTCCTATATATTTTGTAGTTGAGTAAACGACAATGTTTGCTCCATGAGAAATTGGTTTGCAGATGAAAGGTGCAGCAGTGTTATCCATGATAAGTGGAATCTTATATTTATTTCCTATTTTAGAAACTTCGTTAATAGGGAAAACGTTTAACTTAGGATTTGGTAGAGTTTCTGCATAGATACATCTTGTTTTTTTGTCAATTGCATTTTCAAATTGTTCAGGCTTAGTAGGATCTACAAATCTGCATTCAATTCCCATTTCTTTTAACGTATTGGAAAAAAGATTCCAAGTTCCACCATACAAATCTGTAGAACTCACAAAATTGTCTCCAGAATGACATATATTTTGTATAGAGAAAGCAGAAGCAGCCTGTCCTGAGCTAACTGCCATTGCTGCGGCTCCCCCATCTAATTTTGTCATCCTTTCTTCTAAAACAGCACAAGTTGGATTCATTATTCTTGTGTAAATATTCCCAAGTTCTTGCAAGGAAAATAATTTTGATGCGTGATCAGTGTTATTGAATTGATAGGATGTTGTTTGATATATTGGCACAGCTACGGATGTAGTGGTCTCATCTCTTCGATGTCCTGCGTGTAATACTATTGTTTCTTCTTTCATGGATCTTCTTTAAAATGTTTAATATAATGTAATATATTAAACCGTGATAAAATTAATATCAAATAATAAAATTCCTTTTAGAAAATTAGAAAATTTTGATTATAGTTTTTCAAATCAATATGAAAATAAAGGATTTATTAAATTTAAGGGAAAAAAACTTTTCAACCTTGCAAGTAATGATTACCTAGGTTTGTCCTCTGACAGACAATTAGTTAATGAATCAATAAGATGGTTAATGAAATATGGATCCAGTCTTTCTTCATCGAGATTAGTCACAGGAAATTTGGATAAAATAACTTACATTGAGAAATTATTGAGTAATTTTACCAATCATGAGAAATCTATTATCGTTGGAAATGGTTTTTTACTTAATTCAACTCTTATTCCTGCTTTAACTGGAAATTCACCTGGAAAAAGAAATAAATTTTATATTTTTTCTGATAAACTAAATCATGCAAGCATTAATTATGGTTGTTTGCTTTCACGTCAAAAATGTTTTAGGTATGAACATCTTGATTTAAATCATCTTGAATTTTATTTAAAAAAAATTCCCATAAGTGCTAATAAAATTATCATTTCAGAAACTCTGTTTAGTATGGATGGGGATTTTGTGAATATAAATGAAATTAGAATGATCGCCAAAAAATATAATTGTATACTTTATTTAGATGAAGCTCATGCCATAGGAGTTTATGGGAAAATTGGTTTTGGTTTAGCCACTGATGATAAAAAAATTGAAAATGAAATTATTGTTGGAACATTTAGCAAAGCTCTAGGAAGTTATGGTTCATTTGTTTCTTGCTCTAAAACGTTCTACAAAACCATTATAAATAACTGTAGTGGTTTGATTTATTCGACAGTCTTACCTCCATCTGTTTTTGGGTCAATATACGGTGCTATAAAGAAGATTCCAAAAAAAAAAGTATCCAGAAGAAAAATTAAAGAAAATTATAATTCAGTCTTAAAAGTTTTGAAGAAAAAATCATTTAACACTGGGAATTCAAATTCTCATATTATTCCAATTATTTTTGAAAACCATAAAAGATGCAAAAAACTTTGTGATTTTTTGTTTGATAGAGGATTTTATGTTAAAGATATAAGATATCCAACTGTTCCCATCGATAAAGAAAGAATAAGGCTTACTATTACAGCTAATATGAAAAAAGGAATTCTTAATAAATTTATAAAAACAATTAAGGAATTTAAAATCTAATGAAATTAGACATTTACTTTATTCATGGATGGGGTTTTGATAAATCGTTTTGGAAGCCTGTCTGCAAAAAAATTGAAGAAAATGGACTTTCTAGAATTGCAGAGACAATTGATCTAGGTTTTTTTTCACAAAGAAATTTTTTGCAATATAACTTTCAAGAGATTGATTCAAAAAGCATATTCATTCTGCATTCTTATGGTTTGAATTGGTTTTTAAAGAATCAAATTAAATGCAGAGCTATTATAAATTTTTTTGGTGTTCCAAATTTTTTGAGATTCCAAAAAAACCCTCATATAACTGAAAAAATAATTACTAAAATGATCGAAAATTTTTCAACAAATCCCTCAAAAGTACTCAAGGATTTCTATAGAAAATGCAATGTTCAGTATAAACAAAATAAAGAGGTTCATATCGAAAATTGTTTGAAATCATTAAAACAATTAAAAAATGAAGACCTTACTGAAAACTTCAATAATTTGAAGTGTAAAGTATTTTCATTTTTTTCGTTTAGTGATAATGTTCTTGAGTTAAATAAAAAAGATTTACAGTCGATAAAAAATGATAACCATTATATTAATCTTTTAAAAAATCTAGACCACGGATTCCCTAAGAACCACCCTGAATTATGTTACAAGATGATTGAAAAAATTTTAATGAAACTTTAGCATGAGTTTATTTAAAGAAAAAGTAGAATTATCTTTTGACAGAGGCTGCTCAAATTATGATTATTATTCAAAGCTTCAAAAAGATGTTTTAAGAGAATTGCTTTATTTTTTTTCTGATGAATTTAAGGATAATAAAATTGAAAAATCTCTTCTTGAGTTAGGTTCTGGTACAGGTGAAAGTTTTAAAATGTTATCTAAAAAGATCTGCTTGAAAAAAATTCACCTAATTGATATTTAAAGAAAAATGATTGAAAAGTCGAAAAAAAAAATATTAGACAAACGTGTAAGTTTTGATCAGAGAGACTTTGACACTTATGAAAATTTTGAAGACTTCGATTTGATTTTTTCTAATATGTCCATTCATTGGTCTAAAGATATATCTAAACTTTTTAGAAAAATTGTTGGAACAATAAAAAAAAACTCTCTCCTAGTTATTTCATTTCCGAACTCTAAAAGTTTTGGTGATTTAGAACAATCGCAGAGAAAATATATAAATGATTTTCCTGAAACAAATGATTTAATAAAGATATTAGATAACGACAAATTTTTATTTAAACTTAAGGAAAAAGTTCACAAGGAAAGTTTTTCAAATTTTTTTCATTTTTTAAAAAATTTAAAATTGACAGGTGCAAATGTTAGTAATAAAAAAATTACAAATTCTAGAAGGATTTTTGAAATAAGAAAGTATAAAAAGACAGTAATTGCATCTTTTAACATAAGTTATTTATTCTTAAAAAAAATAAGAAATTAATGCTCAAGGGTTTTTTTATATCAGGAACAGATACCAACGTAGGTAAAACAATTGTTTCATCCGTTATTGTAAATAAATTAGATGCAATTTATTACAAACCAATACAATGTGGATTAGATGAGAAAGGTAACAAAGATTCTGATACTGTAAAAAAAATCTGTAAAAAAAGTACAATATGGGATGAAACATATTTTTTTAAAAACCCTTTAAGCCCAAACGTTGCTGCCAGAAAAGAGGGAAAGATAATTAGAATGAGTGAATTCAAAAAAATAATAACAAAAAAACGCGAAAAAAAATTAATAATTGAAGGTGCCGGAGGACTTAATGTTCCAATAAATGATAGAAAGCTCATCGTGGATTTAGTAAGTTTCTTTAATTTGCCAGTTATTTTAGTCTGTAGAACAAGCCTAGGAACGATAAACCATACTTTACTATCAATTGACTTATTAAAATATAAAAAAATTAAACTTCATGGATTGATTTTTGTTGGAAAAAGAATGAAAGAAACTCAAGAGACTATTAGAAAGTTTGGTAAAAAGATTTATGGAAAAGAAATAAATGTTTTGGCCAGAATTCCTTATATAAGAAAAATTAATAAAAGCGTGATAGATCAAATGAAAAATCTTGTAAAAATATGACTGATGAAATCTTAAAAAAAGATAAAAGATATCTTTGGCACCCTTTTACTCAATATAAAACTTCCAGTGATCCAATTGTAATTGAGTCTGCAAAAAAAGAAAAACTTTTTGATTCTAAGGGAAATGAATATATTGACTTAATCTCATCATGGTGGATAAATACTCATGGTCATTGTAGAGATGAAATGATTGATTCAGTTTCCAATCAATCCAAAAAACTTGAACAAGTTCTTTTTGCTGGTTTTACACACAAACCCGCGGTTGATTTGGCTCAGAAGCTGGTTCAAATCACCCCTAAAAGCTTGAAGAGAGTATTTTATTCTGATAATGGTTCAACCTCAGTCGAAATTGCGATGAAGGTAGCAATTCAGTACTGGTTTAATAAAGGGAAAAAAAAAAATAAATTTGTTGCGCTTCGAGGTGGTTACCACGGTGATACGTTTGGAGCAATGTCCGTTGGGAGAACATCGGGCTTTTATGAACCTTTTAATGATATGTTAAATGAAAGTTTTTTTATCACCTTCCCTGAAATTTGGAGAGGTAACAATCAACTACAACAAAATGAGTTGAAAGCAATTAATGAAGTCAGAGAAGTAATCAAAAAAGAGAAAGATCAAATAGCTGCAGTAATTTTAGAACCATTGGTTCAGGGAGCAAGTGGAATGAAGATTTGTAGGAAAGAATTTTTATCTCAGCTCGTCACAATATTTAAAGAATCTGAGATAATTGTAATATTTGATGAAGTTATGACTGGGTTTGGAAGGACTGGGAAAATGTTTGCTGCAGATTATTTAAAAGAAGAGCCTGATATAATGTGTTTGGCAAAATCACTCACAGGTGGTTTTATTCCTCTAGCCGCAACTGTTTTTAGCGAAAAAATTCATAAAGAATTTGTTGCAACTGATTTTAAAAAAACTTTTCTTCATGGCCATACTTTTTCGGCAAACCCGGTTGCATGTTCTGTTGCATTGCGTTCGCTTCAATTATTTGATGAGGATAAAACCTTCAACAAAATAAAACTGATTAAAAAAATTCATTCAGAATTTCTTTTTGAGTTATCAAAGAATCCAAACATTTCAAAAATTAGAATGCTTGGGACTATTGCTGCATTTGATTATGAGAAAGTTTCAGATGTTTATGGCTCATCTGACAGTTTGTTGTTGAGACAAAAGTTTTTGGAAAATGGTTTATTATTAAGACCAATAGGAAATACAATTTACTTAATGCCACCTTATTGCATTAATGAAAAAAATTTGAAGAAATCATATGAAAAATTAATAGAAATTTTGCAGTAATTATTTTTTCGTTTAAACTCTAATAATGTTTGAAAATTTAGATTATAAAATTGAGTCTTTATTAAAACCTACTTCTGATTTGATCACTAACATCGTTTTTGGAAGTTTCACAGTTCTTGAAAATCAAATTCCTTTCATTGTTATTTGGTTAGTTTTTGCAAGTTTATATTTTTCTTTTTATTTTAATTTTGTAAATATATTTTACTTTAAAAGAGCACTTAAAGTTGCTTTTGGTAAGTTTGATAACCCAAATCATCCTGGCGAGATTACTCATTTTCAGTCTTTTACAGCTGCTATGTCAGGTACCATTGGTCTTGGAAATATAGCTGGAGTAGCAGTTGCTATTTCAATAGGTGGGCCAGGTGCAATGTTATGGATGATAATTACAGCTTTTTTTGGAATGACATTAAAGTTTGTAGAAGTAAGTTTGGGGCATAAATATAGGGTTATTCATGAGGATGGGACAGTTTCTGGAGGTGCAATTAGATATCTTTCGGACGGCCTAGGTGAACATGGTTATGTAAAAACTGGAAAGTTTTTAGCTGTTTTTTTCGCTATTTGTTGTATTGGTGGGTCGTTTGGTGGTGGGAATATGTTCCAAGCAAATCAGGCCTTTCAGCAAATTGTTGAGGCTACTGGTTCTCAAGACAGTCCATTTTATAACAAGGGTTGGCTTGGAGGTATTTTTTTTGCTGTAATTGTCGGTTTTATAATAATTGGTGGAATAAAATCTATTGGAAAAGTTACAGAGAAATTAGTTCCTTTAATGGCATTCGTTTACATAATATCTTGCCTTTATATTATTTTTTCTAACTTTAATTTACTTCCAGAGACTTTTAGTAAGATTTTTATGAATGCTTTTAGTTTGGATGCGTCGGTTGGGGGACTAATTGGATCATTAATTGCCGGCGTAAAAAGAGCTGTTTTTTCTAATGAATCTGGGATTGGTTCTGCACCAATAGCCTATGCTGCTGCAAAAAGTGATAATCATTTAAATACTGGTTTTATGTCCTTGTTGTCTCCTGTAGTTGATACAATTATTGTTTGCTCAATGACTGCCTTAGTTATTGTTATAACAGGTGTGTATGAAAATAATTCTGGCATTCAAGGTGTAGAGTTAACCTCAAGAGCTTTTGAGTCAGTTTTTAGCTGGTTTCCAATGATTTTAGCAATTGCGATTACTTTATTTGCTATTTCAACACTAATTACATGGTCTTACTATGGTTTGCGATGTTGGACTTATTTATTTGGAATTGGAAATGTTAGCAAATATTCATTCAAATTAATTTTTTTAATTTTTACAATAATTGGTTCATCAATGAACCTTGAGAGTGTTATTAATTTTTCAGATTCGATGATTTTTGCAATGTCAGTGCCTAATATTATAGGTTTATATTTTTTATCTTCTGAACTGAAGAAAGATATTAAAAAATTAGAGAGTAATTAAGATGGAAGAAATAGTTATTGCAAGTGATCACGCTGGGTTTGAATTAAAAAAAAAATTGATAGTTAGTTCAAAAATTAAAGCAAAATTTATAGATCTGGGAACATTTTCCCTGGAATCTGTTGATTATCCTGATTATGCAAAAAAACTATCACTACTTATCAAAAATAATGAATTTAATAAAGGTGTTCTTATTTGTGGTTCTGGTATTGGTATGTCAATGGTTGCTAATAGGTTTAACATGGTCAGAGCTGCTTTATGCATAAATGAAGAAATGGCTAAGTTGGCAAGGCAGCATAATAATGCAAATATTTTAGTTTTAGGTTCAAGGTTGATTTCTGAAAGCGAAGCTATTAAATGTTTATTAATGTTTTTTAAAACTAAATATGACGGTGGTCGTCATCAAGCTAGACTTGATAAGTTTAATTTAGTAAAGTACAAATAATTATGGAGGTAATATGACAGCGCAATTGTTTTTTGAAAGTAGTCTTACACAGACCGACCCAGCAGTTCTCGATGCAATAAAAAATGAATATCACAGACAAAACGATCAGATAGAGTTAATAGCATCAGAAAATATTGTATCAAAAGCCGTATTGGAGGCTCAAGGTACAATACTAACTAACAAATATGCTGAAGGATATTCTGGAAAAAGATACTATGGTGGATGTGAGCATGTAGATGTTGTTGAAGACATATGTATAGATAGAATTAAAAAACTTTTTAATGCTAAGTATGCCAATGTACAAGTTCACTCTGGTTCACAAGCAAATCAAGCTGTATTTCTTGCCTTATTGAAGCCTGGCGATACTATAATGGGTATGTCTCTTGCCGCTGGAGGTCATCTTACTCATGGCGCTCCTCCAAATGAATCAGGTAAATGGTTTAATGCGATACAATACGGCGTTAAAAAAGATACAGCACTTATAGATTTTGATGAGGTAGAGCAGTTAGCTCTAGAACATAAACCTAAATTAATTATTGCTGGTGGTTCTTCCTATCCAAGAATAATCGATTTTAAAAAATTCAAAGATATTGCAGATAAAGTAGGGGCTCTTTTTCTTGTTGATATGGCACATTTTGCAGGTTTGGTTGCAACTGGTGTATACCCTAACCCACTTGATTGCGCAGATGTTGTAACCTCAACAACACATAAAACATTGAGAGGGCCAAGAGGAGGAATTGTTCTCACAAATAACGAATTGCACGCTAAAAAAATTAATTCAGCTGTTTTTCCTGGTTTACAAGGTGGCCCTTTGATGCATGTTATATGCGCTAAAGCAGTAGCATTTGGAGAAGCTCTTCAACCTGACTTCAAAAATTATATTCAGTCAGTTGTTTCTAATTCTAAGATATTATCTGATGTAATGTTAGAAAGAGGCTTAGAAGTAGTGTCTGGGGGAACAGATACTCATTTAGTGTTAGTTGATTTAAGGCCTAAGAAGATAACAGGTAAAGCAGCCGAAAAATCTTTGGAAAATGCAGGAATAACATGCAACAAAAATGGAGTGCCTTTTGACCCTGAAAGTCCTTTCGTTACTTCTGGTATTAGATTAGGAACTCCAGCAGGAACTAGTAGGGGGTTCGGAACGGAAGAGTTTAAATTGGTAGGTAATTTAATTGGAGATGTCCTTGATGGATTATCTGCAAACCCTGATGATAATTCTAACGTTGAGAGGGAAATTAAACTAAAAGTGAAAGCTTTATGCGAAAAATTTCCAATTTACAGCACTGCAATATAATCTATATTGGTTATAATGTAATGTAAGTTATTTGCTTTTTTTAAGGAAGCTATTTTATGAGATGCCCTTTTTGTGGTCATGAAGAGACCCAAGTTAAAGATTCTAGACCCTCAGAGGATAACAGTTCTATAAGAAGAAGGAGACAGTGCCCAGCTTGTGCAGCAAGATTTACAACTTTCGAAAGAGTCCAGCTCAGAGAATTGATGGTAATTAAAAAAGATAATACGAGAACTATTTTTGATAGGGAAAAACTTGTTAGATCAATAAACATTTCGTGTAGAAAAAGACCTGTTGACTCTGAAAAGATTGAATTGATTACAAATAGCATTCAAAGAAGATTGGAGAGTTCAGGTGAAACAGAAATTCCAACTAAAGTCGTTGGAGAGCTTGTAATGGACGCTTTAAAAGAATTAGACAGAGTGGCTTATTTAAGGTTTGCATCTGTATATAAGGACTTTCAGGAAACTGATGATTTTAGAAAATTCATTGATAAGAATCTAAATTTAAAAAACGAATAGGAAGTGAATTTCGATAGAAAATATATTGATATCTCTAAATTTTTGTTAAAAAAAATTCTTGGATCAACTTTCCCCAACCCTCCTGTCTTTTCGCTTCTAGTTGAGTCAGATAAAGACTACAAAAACAGCAAAATCATAAATTTTGGATATACTAATTCTGGAGGTAGGCCTCATGCTGAAGCAGAAGCTATAAAAAAATTTAAATATAATCGCAATAAAAAATATACTTTGTACTCAACTTTAGAGCCATGTTGTCACAAAGGAAGAGATGAAGATTGTGTCTCAAAAATTTTAAGAACAAAAATTAATAGAGTTGTTTATTCTATCAAAGATCCTGATAAAAGAGTTGATGGTAAAGGTATAGAGATTTTAAAAAAACATGGTTTAGACGTAAAAGGGGAAGTGGATGCAAAAGAAATAAAGGAAATTTATAGTGGTTATATTTCTAATAGGAAACTAAATAAACCCAGAGTTACATTGAAAGTTGGGTGTTCACTAGATAGTAAAATAGCTTATAAACCAAAACAAAGAGATTCAATTACTAACAATATGGCAAAGAAAATTCTTCATCTATACAGATCAGAGTATGATGGGATTTTAGTTGGAGCAAATACAGTCAAAATTGACAATCCAAAATTAAATTGCAGAATTGAAGGATTAAAAAAAACTTCTCCACATAGAATTATTTTATCCAAAAATTTAGATTTTAGTGAAAACTCAGAAGTATTAAAAAATTGTAAAACAAATCCGACAATTTTAGTTACAACCAAATCGAACACAAAAAAAATTAATAAGCTTTTTAAAAAGAATGTTAAGATTTTATTCATAGATAAAACTAGGTATAATTTAAAAAATATTTTAAATGAACTTTCTAACTATGGGATATGTAATTTATTGGTAGAGGGTGGCAGATCTATTTTTTCATCTTTTATGAATGATAGCCTTGTAGATCAAATAATGATTTTTAGATCCAATTTTTTTGTAGGTACTGAAGGACTTGATTTGATGGATTGTGAAAATAAAAACTTTAAAGATATTTTTTATTACAAGAAAATTTTTTTAATAGGAAATAATTCTTTGGAAATTTTAGAAAAAAAAAATTAGGAAATATATGTTTACGGGTATTATAAAAAAAATTGGAACAATAGTCTGTTGGAATAAAACTAAAAGAGAGATTGCAATTAGTTCTAAATTTAATGATTTAATATTAGGAGAATCTATTTCTTGTTCAGGCGTTTGTTTGACAGTTTCTAAAATAGAGAAAAATCTTTTCTTTTGTAATTTGTCATCTGAAACAATTTTAAAAACAAATTTTAAATATAAAAAAATTGGTGACAAATTAAATTTAGAGCGTTCACTGAGGATAGGTGAAGATTTAAGCGGGCATTTAGTTTTTGGTCATGTCGATGGAGTTTCAATATTGAAAGAAATAAAAAAAGATAAAGATTCTTGGATTCTTAAATTTAATATACCTAAAAAATTACTAAAATATTTAACTGAAAAGTGTTCAATTGCAATTGATGGTATTTCTCTAACAGTTAATGATACCTTTGATGATAGTTTTAATGTATCTATTATTCCATTCACATGGAAAAAAACAAATCTTAACTTTTCAAAAATAGGTGAAAATTTTAATATTGAAATTGATATGCTCGCAAGATACGTTTTTAAGGCACTTAAAAAATGAAATCTTACTTGTCACCAATTTCTGAAATTATAAAGGACTTATCGAATGGAAAGATGGTTGTAATTGTTGACGATGAGAAACGAGAAAATGAGGGTGATCTGATTTTCTCTGCTTCACATGTTTCTCCTCAAAAAATTAATTTTATGGCCAAGTATGCCAGAGGACTAATTTGTTTGGCACTTGATAAAAGAAGGTTTGAAAAGTTAAATCTTAAACTTATGACTGATAATAATTTAAGTAAACACAGAACAGCATTTACAGTTTCTATCGAAGCTAAGAAAGGTGTCACCACAGGTATAAGTGCAAAAGACAGGGCTCACACGGTAAAAATTGCAGTTTCTCAAAGAACTAAACCCAATGATCTAGTTAGTCCAGGACATATTTTTCCTTTATTAGCTAAAGACGGTGGAGTTTTAGAAAGAGCAGGACATACGGAGGCTGCAGTTGATTTATCTAGATTGGCTAATGGAAATTCAAGTCCATATGGAATTATATGCGAAATTATGAATGATGATGGATCAATGGCTCGTTTTGATGATTTAAAAAAATTTTGTAAAAAACATAAACTTAGAATGTCGTCTATTAAAGATTTAATAGAGTATAAGCTTAAAAAAGATAAGTTTGTCAAATGTATTAAATCTGAAGATTTAGTGCTTCCAAAATTTGGACAATTTAAAATGTTCATATACAAGAACCTTATTGATGGCACAGAACATTTAGCAATTGTAAAAGGTAAAATCATTAAAAAAAAAAATGTATTAGTGAGAATGCACAGTCTCAATATTATTTCTGATATATTTGATATAAACAATAAAGACTTGGAAAAATCAATGGAAATTATATCAAAAAATGACGCTGGTGTTGTCGTTTTAATTAGAAACCCAGAAAAAGAAATGAAGAAGAATGAATATAAAAGCTCTAAAGTCCAAAGTAAGATTTTCAAAGAATATGGCGTGGGGGCACAAATATTAATTGATTTAGGAATCCGAAGAATTACTCTTTTAACAAAATCCTCTAAAAATATTGTAGGTATAGATGGTTTCGGATTAGAGATAAATGGTACAAAGAGAATCTAAAAAAGTTTTAATTATTTATTCAGATTTTTATCCAAAAATTTCAGAAAACTTGTTGTTAGGAGCTGAATCGTTCTTAATAGAAAGCAAAGTTAAATATGAAAAAAAAAGAGTTGATGGTTCTCTAGAAATTCCATTTTTATTATCTAAATATATGGGTAAATTTTCTGGATTTGTAATAATTGGTTGCGTTATTAAAGGTGAAACAGATCACTATCATATTGTAAAAGATATCTGTTTAAATGAAGTTTATTCATTGGCATATAAAAATAAAATTCCACTTGGTAGTGCAATTTTGACTGTTGATAATTTTGAGCAAGCAATTGAGAGATCAGACGTAAAAAAAAGGAATTTAGGAAAAAAAGCAGCGATCGTATGTTGTAATTTGATGAAGACTTTGAGTGAATAATTTTTTAAATGATTTATTTAGTCATTATAAATCTATAGCTTACTTTCCTTTACTCATATATTATGATTTAAATTTTAAAAATTTCAATCTTAAATGGCTCAAAAATTAATCATATGAATACAAGAATTTTCCCAAAGTCTCTCTCGAGATATCTGGCAGTCCAAGCAATTTTTAATGAAGCTTTTGGCTTTGATAAAAAAGAGGTTGAATATAATTTTTTAACTAATTGTGATTTAAAATTTCATGTCGATTTAGATTATGAATTAAGTAAAGAAAAATTTGATAAGGTTTTTTTTAAAACAATTTTTAATAATGTGTTTAAAAATGAAAATATGATTGGAAAGTTAATTAGTCAAAATCTTGATAAAAATTGGACATTTTCAAGATTACCAAAAATTTTGCAAGCAATTTTAAAAGTAGCAATTTCTGAAATGATAACATACCCAAAGACATCAATTGGAATAATTGCTACAGAATATCTTAAACTAGCAGAATCTTTTAATATAGAAAAAGAAAATAGTTTTTTAAATGCAATTTTAGACAAGGTTCATAAAGAATTAGAAACAAATGGATAGAGAGCAAAATATTTTAGAAGAATATTTTCTTCCTTTGGTTAAAAACAGTGAATCATTGTATCTTAAAAATGATGCAGCTTATTTTAAAAATAAAAAGTTGGTTATATCTTCAGATATGATGCTAGAAGACCAGCATTTTACTCGAGATTACGACCCTAAAATAATTGCAAAAAAGCTGTTAAGAATTAACTTATCTGATATTGCTGCTATGGGAGCAGTTCCCTATGGTTTTTTTTTAAATGTGGCAGTTCCAAAAAAAAATATTAATAGATGGTTGGAAAAATTCGTCTATGGTTTAAGAGAAGATATGTATAAATTTAATCTCAAACTTTTTGGTGGAGATTTAAGTTGTTCATCTAAAATTTTTCTTAATGTAACAATACTAGGTAAAACAAAACAATATGCTCACATTAGAAACTTTACAAAATCTAATTCAGATATTTATGTATCAGGTAATATTGGTGATGCTCCTTTGGGGTTTGAAATTAAAAAAAACTTGAATAAATTTCTATGTTCTTTGAAAACTAAAAAAAAGCTATTAAATAAATTTTATCTTCCAGAACCAAGACTTGAATTAGGAAGTAAATTATTAAACAAAGTTGAATTTTGCACTGATTTATCCGATGGTTTGTTAAGGGATTTATTAATCATCGCAGATAGATCTAAAAAGCAAGCAAATATTTTTTTAGACAAAATTCCTATTTCTTCAGAATTACAAGAGATTTTAAGTAAAAATAAAAAAAAGCAAATATGGGAAATCATTTTATCAGGTGGAGAAGATTATGAATTATTATTTTCATTAAACAAAAAAAATATAAAAAAAATAAATAATTTAGGAAATATTTCAAAGATTGGTTTTTTTTCTAAAGGCAGGGGGGTGAAATTTTTTGATTGCAAAGGAAATCAGTTTTTACCAAAAAATGAAGTATTTTGTCATTTTTAATTAATTTATTATTGATCATGAAATGTAATATGTTATAAGTTTTCTTTACTATATAATTAAAGCGTAATGATTTTAGAATTTTCCATAGTATTATTTTGTTCACTATTAGCCATTGGCTGCGGAGCCTTTACGACAAAAAAAATTTTAGAAGAGCCTCAGGGCTCTAGCAAAATGATAGAAATAGCATCAGCTATTCAAGAGGGTGCCCAGGCTTATTTAAATAGACAATATATAACCATAGCTGTTGTTGGTTTTTTAATTACAATTTTACTTTATTTTTTAATTCATAATGTATTTGTTGCAATTGGTTTTGTAATTGGTGCTTTCCTGTCAGGTCTCGCAGGTTATGTTGGAATGTTTGTTTCTGTGAGGGCAAACGTAAGAACTTCGCAAGCTGCTACAGAAAGTTTAGATAAGGCTCTTGATATTTCATTTAAATCAGGGGCAATAACAGGCTTTTTTGTTGTCGGTTTTGGATTGTTGGGTCTTGTTGGATATTATTGGTATTTACTTCAGCATTTTGGTCAAACACAAGGAAGAGAAATAGTAGAAGCTATGATAGCACTTAGTTTTGGAGCATCTTTAATTTCTATATTTGCACGACTAGGTGGAGGGATTTTTACAAAAGGTGCTGATGTTGGTGCGGATCTTGTTGGGAAAATTGAAGCTGGAATACCTGAAGATGATCCAAGAAACCCTGCTGTTATTGCTGATAATGTAGGTGATAATGTCGGAGATTGCGCTGGTATGGCTGCGGATCTTTTTGAAACATATGCTGTAACAATTGTTGGTACAATGGTTCTTGGGTTAATTCTATTTGATGCCGCTGATCAGCAATCCTTTATGATGTTTCCACTTTTAATTGCAGGAGTTTGCATAATTTCTTCATTAGTAGGAGCATATTACGTAAAATTAGGAGAAGGCTCAAAAAATATTATGGGAGCCTTGTATAAAGGCCTCATAATTACGGCACTTGTTTCAATCCTCCTTATATATTTTGTAACCGACTTTTTCATTGGTGCAGACAAGTTAATTATTAATAGTGATTTGTTCATTGAATCTTTTTTAGGTATTGATTTATTCTACTGTTCTTTGATTGGTTTATCTGTCACAGGTTTAATTGTATGGATAACAGAGTATTATACTAGCACTGAATTTAGCCCAGTTAAATCAGTTGCCAAGTCTTCTCAATCTGGTCATGCAACAAATATTATTCAAGGTTTAGCTGTTTCCATGCAATCTACCGCTCTTCCTACTATTGTGATAATTTTAGGGATTATTTTATCCTACAAGTTTGCTGGGCTTTATGGTATTTCAATTGCAGCTACAACAATGCTAGCCTTAGCTGGAATGATTGTTGCCCTAGATGCATATGGTCCTGTTACTGATAATGCAGGTGGAATAGCTGAAATGTCGAACTTACCAGAGGAAGTAAGAAAAACCACCGATGCATTAGATGCTGTTGGTAATACGACGAAGGCTGTAACTAAAGGTTATGCTATTGGATCTGCAGGGCTTGCTTCTTTAGTTCTTTTTGGTGCATACACCCAAGATTTAAAATATTATTTTCCTAATCTTGATATTAAATTTTCTTTGGATGATCCCTATGTTGTTGTAGGGCTTTTAATTGGTGGAATGCTTCCATACTTGTTTGGTTCAATGGGGATGACTGCAGTTGGAAGGACAGCCGAAAAAATCGTTAATGAAGTTAGAAGACAGTTTGCTGAAAATAAAGGTATTATGACAGGAAAATCAAAGCCTGAATATGGTAAAGCTGTTGATATTTTAACAAAAGAAGCAATCTTGGCGATGATAATTCCATCAATGCTTCCTGTTTTAGCTCCATTTATAACTTATTACGCTATTTTTATTATTTCAGGCGAAGCAGCAGCAGCATTTACAACTCTAGGAGCTATGCTTCTAGGAACAATTGTTACCGGGCTGTTTGTTGCAATATCAATGACATCTGGAGGTGGAGCATGGGACAATGCAAAAAAATATATTGAAGATGGAAACTTTGGGGGTAAAAATTCTGATGCTCACAAAGCTGCAATAACTGGTGATACGGTTGGAGACCCCTATAAAGATACAGCTGGCCCAGCTATAAACCCAATGATTAAAATTATTAATATCGTCTCAATTTTGCTTTTATCAATGTTAACATAGACATCTAGCTAATCATCTGCTTTTCCACTACCTAATATTGGCCCGCCACGCTTCATACCAGGAACTCCGAAATTACCAAGAAGTTGTTGTAAAACCGATTGCTTTACTCCTCCACTCTTTGTCTCAAGAGAAGACATCGCCACATCTGTAGAGAGGGACTTATCATAAAAAAATATATTTCTCAATTTACCTTTTTTATTAAATTTCAACTCTAAAATATATTGTTCCTCTACTTTGGATCTTAAAAAAGCAACTTTTGACCTTAAAGTACCAACATAATAGTATGAAGGGTCACCTAAGCTGCCAGCAAATGATGGTTCACCTAATATTTCTTTAACTGAATTTCTATCATCTTTACCAACTTTTAATAATGATATTGTGTCAGCATCAGGTAAATTACCATTTACAATTTTTTTTGAGACACAAGATGATAAAATGATGGCAAAAAATAAAATTAACGAATTATTTATAATGATTTTTTTAAACATAAAAAAAAGAAAGTTAAACAATATTTACAATAAAATTGTTAAACAATCAAAACAATCTTTTTATTTGAGAGAAAATGATTCTTCAAAGAAGGATAATATTTTAGAGTTTTTTCAATTAAATCTAATAATAATTTTGTGGTATATGAAATCAAAAAAAATCGATGATAAATACATTAATTATTTGATAAATAAATTTATTAAAGATTTGGAGCACTTAATAGTGGAACTAGGTTTTTCAGAGACAAGTATACGAAAAAAAATAAGAATAATTTTAGAAAACTTTTATGGAAGACTTTACTCGTATTCTCAAATATTCGATGAAATTATTAAAAAAAAAAAAAACATAAATTTTAAAAAATTAATAAAGAGAAATTTCAAGTCAAACGTTAATCAGAATTTGTTGGATAATTATTTAAACAAGAATATAAAATATTTTAATAAATTAGATTTAAACGACTTTTGGGATATAAATTTCTTTTTAGAAAGAGAATAAAAAAAAATATTGTTATTTTCTTTTTTTTTATGTACAAGTCTAGTTTACTATTCTAAGGAAATTTAATGGCGGTACCAAAAAGAAAAACATCTCCATCGAGAAGAGGAAAGAGACGTTCACATCATACTTTAAATCTTATGAACTTTATAGAATGCGCTAACTGTGGTGAGTTAAAGTTAGCACATCATATTTGTCATGCATGCGGTTATTATAATAAAAAAGAAATAGTTGATAAAACTGAAGCTGAAACCGAAGATGCAGATCTAGATTCAGAGAATTAAACAAGGGTTTGCATTGAAACAAATAGTATTGGCCATTGACGTTATGGGTGGGGACTCTGGACCTGAAGCCACTCTTGAGGGTGTGATGATGGCCTCTCAAATATATCCAAAGGTCAAGTTCAAGTTATTTGGAGATGAAAGTTTAGCAAAACCTAAATTAAAAGTTAATGGTTCTAGTAATTTCGAATTTGTTCATACCGAAGAAAGTATTAAGTCAGATGATGAACCAGTGAATGCTCTTAGAAAACTTAAAAAATCTAGTATGAGACTTGGAATCAATGATGTTTGTTCAAAAGAGGCGCATGGTTTTGTTTCTGCTGGTAATACAGGAGCTCTAATGGCTATATCAAAGTTTGTTTTAAAAACTCTTAATGGGGTGAATCGCCCAGCTATTGCTGGATTAATGCCAACACTCAAAGGACAAACAGTAATTCTTGATTTAGGGGCAAATGTTGATTGTTCTAATGAAAATTTAGTTCAATTTGCATTGATGGGAGATATTTTCTCACAAACTGTTTTAGGCATTAAAAACCCAAGGATAGGTTTGCTTAATGTTGGTTCCGAACTTATAAAAGGCAACAATATAGTTAAACAAACTCATTCAGATTTAAGTAAAATAACTAAAAAGATTAATTTTCATGGATTTGTTGAAGGTAACGATATTAACAAAGGTATTGTAGATGTTGTAGTTACAGACGGTTTTTCAGGAAATATTGCGTTAAAGACAGCGGAAGGTGTGGCAGAGCTGATTTTTACATTTTTAAAAAACTCTTATAATAGTTCATTTATTTCTAAAATTGGTTACCTTTTATCAAAACCAGCATTAAATAGATTCAAAACCAGGATTGATCCTCGAAAATATAACGGAGCAGTTCTTCTTGGTTTAAATGGGATTGTTGTTAAAAGTCATGGTGGAACAGATGCATTTGGATTTTGTAATGCCATTGGGGTTGCAGTTTCGCTTATTGAAAACTCATATATAGACCATATTGAAAAGAAATTAAAATTAGATTAAAAATGACTTTATATTCTAAAATCCTTGGTCATGGCCACTTTCTTCCAAAAAAAATTCTAACAAACAAAGATTTTTTAAAATTTATTGATACTTCAGATGAATGGATTTTTTCTAGAACAGGTATTAAGCAAAGACATATTGCTACAAAGAACGAACTAACATCGGACCTTGCAATTCAAGCATCCCGAAATGCTCTAGAATCAGCTGAGATGGGAAGTGATAAAATTGATTGTATAATATTAGCAACAACAACTCCTGACGATACTTTTCCCTCAACAGCAACAAAGGTCCAAAATCAACTTGATATGAATAGCATTCCAGCTTTTGATGTTCAAGCTGTTTGCTCGGGATTTATTTATGCTCTTCAAATTGCAGATTCAATGATAAAGTGCAATAAAGCCAAAAATATTCTTGTTATAGGTGCAGAAACATTATCTAAAATCGTTGATTGGAAAGATAGAAGAACATGTGTGCTATTTGGAGATGGAGCTGGAGCAATTATACTGGGTTCAAGCAAATCTAAAAAAGGAGTTCTATCTACAAAACTATATTCTGATGGTTCTTGGCATGATAGCTTGTACAGTGATGGTGGTCCATCTAAGAACCAGAAAGTTGGAAAAATAAGAATGAATGGTAAAGATATTTTTAAACAAGCAGTAAATAAGCTTTCAGAATCAACATTTGCTGCATTAGATGATTGCAATTTAAGTATAAAAAATATTGATTGGTTCGTTCCTCACCAAGCTAATCAAAGAATAATTTCTAGTACAGCAAAAAAAATTGGAATAAGTGAAGAAAAAACTATTAGCACAGTTAAATTTCATGCAAATACTTCTGCAGCTTCAATACCTCTGGCTTTATCTAGTTCTCTTACAAGTCGAGTTATTAAACCCAATGATATTTTGGCATTATGTGCAATTGGTGGTGGTCTTACATGGGGGAGTTGTATTTTAAAAGTTTGAAATGTATAATTTGAAAATGCCTAAGAAAGTTATAACAAAATCTATTATTGTTAATCATTTAAATGAAAATATTGGACTATCAAAAAGAGAATGTCAGTTTTTCTTTGAATCATTTATTGAAATTATTTTTAAAAAACTAACATCAAAGCAAGATGTAAAAATAGTAAATTTTGGAATTTTTCAAGTGAAAAGCAAAAATGCTAGAGTTGGAAGAAACCCAAAAACAAAAGAAGAGGTAACAATATCAAAAAGAGATATTGTGAAGTTTAAACCCTCTAATTTTTTAATTAGCTTCATTAATTCAAATATTAGTAGCGATGATGAAGTCAAATGAATCTCTAAAAAAAATTGGAGAAGTTTCTAAAGCTCTAGATTTGCCTATTCATGTTATAAGGTTTTGGGAAAAAAAATTTACTGTATTAAATCCAATTAAAAAGCCAAACGGAATGAGATACTATCCTGTAAATCAAATGTTAATTTTAAAAGAGATTAAATCACTTTTGTATGAAAAGAAATTTTCAATTCAAGGCGCAAATTTAGTTCTTAATAAAAATAAGAATGCTAATAAAGAAGTTGATGAGCTGATAAAGGAAATAGAGGGGTTATTAGTTGATATCAAATCAATATTATAGTTATAGTTCGGGGCGTAGCGCAGTTTGGTTTAGCGCGTCCGTCTGGGGGGCGGGAGGTCGCTGGTTCAAATCCAGTCGCCCCGACCAAATAAATGACTAAAAAAATTAATATATTTTACACAACCTGTGGTAATTTAACTGACTCTAGAAAATTAGCGAGCAAGCTTGTTTCTAATAAAAAAATTATTTGCGTTAATATTATTAAAAATGTTGAAAGTTATTATAAAGATTTTGAAAAAGTAAAATCTGAAAGTGAGAATGTTATGGTAATAAAATCTTTTTTCACTTCAAAAGAGCTTGAGAAAGTTTTATTAGAATATCATCCTTATACTACTCCATTTGTAACGCAATTAGAGAATAAAGAAGTAAACAAAGAATATCTTAATTGGGCTAAAAAAAAATTATAAAAACTATGTTTTGCTGTTGACACTATTTAATTATAAGCTATTTTGCATACAACATGTTAACCTATAGCCTTAAACAAAGTGAAATCAAAAAGAAATGGTATCTTATAGATGCTTCTGGGCTTGTATTAGGAAGGCTGGCAGTAAAGATAGCATCAATTCTTAGAGGTAAGCACAAAACTATTTTTTCCCCCCATCTTGATTGTGGTGATAATGTTATAATAACTAATGCAAGTAAAGTAGTCTTAACTGGTAATAAAAGTAAACAAAAAAAATACTACAAACATACAGGTTATCCAGGTGGTTTAAAAGAGCAGTATTTTAAAGATATTATAAAAGGTGACAATCCAGAGTTTATTATCAAGAAAGCAGTAGAACGTATGATGTCAGCTAATGCTCTTTCTAAAAAACAGCTTTCCAACCTAAGAGTTTTTAAAGATGAGAATCATGAAATGGATGCTCAGAAGCCAGAAAATATAAATTTCTCAGAAATGAATAGAAAAAATAGTGTGTCTTAATGTCAGAACCTACGAAAGAAAATAAAAATAAGTCTGAACCTATTGTTGATAAATCAGAAGATTTGGAATCTAAAGTAGATAATTTAGGAAGAGCTTACGCTACAGGAAGAAGAAAAAGATCAGTTTCTAGAGTTTGGATAAAATATGGTGTTAATAAGATAATAGTTAATGGTAAAGATAGTAAAGAATATTTTAAAAGAAAAATTTATAATACTATACTAGAAGAACCTCTATTTAAAACAGATAACTTAGACAAAATGGAAATCTTTTCAACAGTTGCTGGTGGCGGGTTATCTGGTCAAGCTGGGGCAGTAAGACATGGTATTAGTCGAGCCCTAGTTAACTTAGATCCTTCATTAAGGCAAAAATTAAAAAAAGCTGGATTTTTGACCAGAGATGCAAGAAAAGTCGAAAGAAAAAAATTCGGAAAGCATAAAGCAAGAAGAAGTCCCCAATTTTCTAAAAGATAGTTTATGTCAATAAATGTAAGTATTTTTGGAGTATCTGGTTATACTGGGTCACAACTTATTAATCTTCTTGATAAGCATAGAAGAGTTAATGTTGTTGGTGCTTTTGGTTCCGATTCTGTAGGAAATCAACTAGGTGATTTATACAAAAATTTAAATAAATTATCTAAATTAAAGATTACAAATTACAAAGATTTCAACTTTAATAAAACGGATCTAATTTTTAGTTGTTTGCCTCACGGCATGTTTCAAAAAGATATAATTAACAATCTTGATTCTAAGATTCCTATTATAGATTTGTCAGGTGATTTTAGACTTGATTCATTTGTTGACTACGAAAATTTTTATAAAAGTAATCATAATGCAAAGGCTCTAAAAGAAAAATTTTCATATGGACTTTCAGAAATATTCAGAGATCAGATAAAAAAAGCTAGTTTTGTATCAAACCCTGGGTGCTATCCAACATCAATTTTAATTCCTATCCTCCCTCTTCTAAAAAATAAAAAATTTAATATTAATGACATAATTGTTGATTCTAAATCAGGAGTAAGTGGTGCTGGAAAGCAGTTAAATGTTAAGAATCTTTTTTCTGAGCTAAGTGGTAATTTTCATTCTTATGGTATAACTCAGCATAAGCATTTTCCTGAGATTAAACAGGAAATTAATAAGATTAGTCAGGATGTATCATTAACATTTATTCCTCATTTGCTTCCAGTTATCTCAGGAATTCAATCAACTATTTACTTAAATAAAAATGATGATGAAAAAGAGTATGAAAAATTTCTTATAAATTATTTTCAAGATGAGCCTTTTATTAAAATTTATAGTAATGAAGAAATACCCTGCTTAAATGATGTTGTCGGCACAAATAATTTAGCAATAAAAATCTTTACAGATTATTCTAAAAATAAAATCATAATTCTTAGTTGTTTAGATAACTTGATTAAAGGAGCATCGGGGCAGGCAGTTCAAAATATGAATATAATGTTTGGTTTTGATGAAATTGAATCATTAATATGACAAAGAATTTTATTAAATATAAAGATAATTTACCAAAAATTGATAAAACTGTTTTTATTGCTCAAGGTGTAATTATTGTCGGTGATGTTCATATTGGACGTGATTCAAATATTTGGTTTAATTCTGTTTTAAGAGCTGATGTAAATTTTATAAAAATTGGTAAGAAGTGTAATATCCAAGATGGAACTGTTATTCACGTTTCATCTTATGGTTTTTCTGCTAAAGGAAAGACAGGAAGTCCAACAATTATACATGACAATGTTACAATTGGACATAATGCTACAATCCATGCTTGCGAAATTGGCAGTAACTCTTTAATTGGTATGGGATCTGTAATACTTGATCAAGCTAAGATTGATGATTTTGCATTTATAGCCGCAGGTGCTTTAATAACTCCAGGTACTGTTATAAAAAGTAGAGAGCTATGGGCAGGAAACCCTGGTAAATTTATTAGAATGATTTCAGACACAGAAGAAAAACTATTAATCAATACACCTGAAGTTTATAAAAAACTAAGCAAAGAATTTTTAAAAAAATAGTTTGAGATTTTTATTTTTAAACTATACTTCATAATTGGGGATTATTGAAAGTGAAAAAATACAAGTTTCCATTTATAAAATTATTTATTCTTCTTTTTGTAGTTGGTTGTCAGTCTGTAAGTGATATTGTTGGAAGTTCAGATGACGATTTAGAACTGTCGGATGAAGTTGGTCAATTACTTTCTGACATACAAAATGAAGAAGAGCAAATGCTTGATATGGAAAGTAGCTCAAGTGAAACCAAAGAACTTGTTGTTTCTGAAGAAAAGTTAGATCCAGCTCCAACGCAGAATTATGATAGTGTGTTGCTAGATAAATCAGAAGAATTGCCTGAAGAGGTGCCTGAAAATGTTGAGGAGGATGTTTTTTCTCAAAAAAATCCTGAAGAAAGAGAAGTTATTATTAACAAAAATAATTTTAAAACTTTTGAAACAAACATAGCTAAGCTTTCCATTAATGATAAAATTCAATATAGAGTTGCAACAATAAACTTTTACACTGGGTCTTTTCAAGTTGATGGTATTGGTTTGCGTAAAATAAAAAAAATTGCAAAAATTGCGAAAGAAAGAAATGCTAAAATAAAAATTGTTGGCCATGCAAGCAAAAGAACAAGAGATATGCCTCTTGCTAAACATAAGCTTGTTAATTTTAATATCTCAGATAAAAGAGCTCAATCTGTAGCAAACGTTTTTATTAAAAATTATGATTTTCCAAGTAATAATCTAATCACAGAGGCAGTATCTGATACAAAACCACTTTTTAAAGAAAACATGCCGGCTGGAACAAAAGCTAATCAAAGAACTGAAATTTTCTTAATTTATTAATTAAGTGTCTGTTAAAACAATAAAGATAGCAATTGCTGGAGTTGGGACTGTAGGTCAAGGTTTTTTAGATCTTTTAAAAACTTATAATAACCCAGGATTGAAAATTATTATTTCTGCAATTGCGAGTAGAAGAAAAAAGAAATTTTCAGGTAAAATTTTTAAAAATACAAAAATATTTAAAGATGCTAAAGAAATTATTAATTTTAATAATTACGATATTTTAGTCGAATTAATAGGTGGCGAAAAGGGAATTGCAAAAGAAATTATTTTTAATGCACTAAAAAAAAAGAAAAATGTAGTTACAGCAAATAAAGCTTTAGTCTCTAATCACTGGAGTAAAATTAATTCTTTTCAAAAAATAGAAGGCTCTTCATTAAAATATGAAGCGGCAGTTGCAGGTGGTATACCAATAATAAAAACTATCGAAGAGTTCTTATTGTCAAGTAAAATTAAAAGGATTTACGGAATACTTAATGGTACTTCAAATTACATTCTAACTAATATGCTCTCAACTGATAGAGAATTTAAAGATATTCTTTTAGATGCGCAAAAACTTGGTTATGCAGAATCTGACCCAACTTTTGATATTGATGGAACAGATTCAGCTCAGAAGTTATCGATTCTTTCTTCACTTGCTTTTAGTTATAATAATAAGGTCAAAGAAATAAGAAATGAGGGTATACAAAATATTAAACTACATGATATAAAAACTGCAGAGTCTTTGGGTTATAAAATCAAACTTCTTGGAATCACAGAGTTAGATAAAGGATGTGTTAAGAGTTTTGTTTATCCCTGCCTTTTGTCTAGTGATTCATTTATTGCCAAAGTTGATGGTGTATACAATGGTGTTGTTGTTGAATCCACTTTTTGTAAAAAGACTTTTTTTGTTGGAGAAGGTGCAGGGGCTTATCCAACTGCAACTTCAGTTCTAAGTGATATTATAAATTTATCTCAAAAAGAATCGATAAAGTCAGGTAATAAATCTAACGAATATGAGGGTTTTTCTTTAGAGAATAGATTTGGCAGTTATTATTTAAGATTCATCACTGATGATAAACCAGGCGTAATTTCTGGAATTGCAAATGAGTTCAAGAAGTATAATATTTCAATGAAATCTATGTTGCAAAAAGAACCTGAACATATTAATTCGATGAATGCAACAATAGTTATTACAACACATAATTGTATTGAAAAAAATATGATGGAAGCTCTTGAAAAAATAAATAGATTAAAATTTATTAAAGAAAAAACTATTTATTTAAGAATAGAAAACTTTAGATAATTGATTTAGTATCAGGAATTCTTCTGCCAATAAGAGGTTTGCAGTAATCAATAAAACTTTTAGTTACGTTAAAGTTTTTTTTATTATAAAAGGACTTTCGCATAACTTTTGTTTGTCCAGCAATCTTATGTAAAGGATTAATTTGGATCTCCATTTTATAATTTTTATTGAACTTTACTCTTTCTTTAATTCCGATAGAAAATGATTTGTTAAATTTATATGAAAATTTAACAGCATTTGAACCAATATTATATGCTTCACTCTGGTCAACTTCTGATACTGAACCAAGGAAACATCTTTGAGAATAACCAAGTGTATCAGCTCTAACTCTTGAAATTTTTAAATTCTTTTTTATTTCATTAGCTAAAAAATCACCGAGAATACTTGAGCCAGATAATTGCATATTGCCATGAGCATCATATTCATTTTTGCTTTTGATTATTTCAGCAAACATTTTTTTATTCTTATTTCTTATTCCTTCTGATACAGAAACTATGCATCTTCCATGTTTTTTATAAATCATATTTATGCTTGCTAAGAATTGATTAAGGCTGAAAGGACATTCAGGTATGAAAATAAGGTGAGGCCCATCTTTATTATTTTTTCTCAATAAACATGTAGACCCAGTAAGAAAGCCTGCATGTCTTCCCATTACAATACCTAAATAAACTCCAGGAAGAGATTTAACATCATAATTTATACCTGAAAATAGTTGAGCAACATATTTTGCTGCTGAACCAAAACCTGGGGTATGGTCGTTAAGAACCAAATCATTATCTATAGTTTTAGGTACATGAATACATTGGAGTGTATAATTTTTCTTTTGAGCAAAATTTGAAATGATTTTGAGACTGTCAGATGAATCATTACCTCCGATATAATAAAATTTATCTATTTTTTTGTTTTTAAGAACATTGTAAATTTCCAGGCAATATTTTTCATCTGGTTTGTCACGTGTAGATCCTAATGCTGCTCCTGGGGTGGACTGAATTACTCTAAGGTCACCATTGGAGATTTTATTCAATGATTTAAACTTTTTATTAATTATACCATTGACACCATTAATTGATCCAAGAATTTTTGAGTTTTTTTTTTTTTCATTAATAATTATTCCTACTAATGACTGATTAATAACAGCGGTTGGTCCCCCACCTTGTGCGATTAATATATTTTTACTACTTGACATTTATTTATGTTAAAATTTGTTATGAATCTTAAAACTAATTTAATTCAAGAAAATCAAAAAAACAATATTGAAAAAAATAATAAATCAGTTAGTGGATTAGTCTGGGAAAAAAAAAAAATAAATAAATCAGAAGTTGATGATTTAAAAGATAAATTAAATATAGATTTAACTCTAGCCAAGTTAGCTGTCTCAAGGGGTATTTCTTATGATCATTTCGAGAATTTTATTGATCCAAAAATAAAAAATTTAATTCCTGATCCAATTATTTTAGATGATATGCAAAAAGCGACAAATAAAATTATTGAATTTATTAAAGAAAATAGAAAGATTGGCATTTTAGGAGATTATGATGTTGATGGTTCTAGTGCTACAGCATTATTTTGTAATTTCTTTGACGATATAAATGTAGAGTATGAGTATTATATACCAGATAGATTAAAAGAAGGTTATGGGCCAAACATTGAGGCTTTCCAAAAATTAAAAGACCAAAATTGCAACCTAATTCTAACGCTAGACTGTGGAACAACTTCAATAAATTCCATAAATTATATCCACAAAAAAGGAGTAGATGTAATTGTAGTGGATCACCATATAGAAGGTGAGGTTTTACCTAATGCTTATGCAATTATAAATCCTAATAAAAAAAGTGACTCATCAAAACTAAATAACCTTTGTGCAACAGGAGTTGTTTTTTTTTTACTTATTTCTCTTAATAGAGAACTTAAAAAATTAAAATTAGTTAAGGATAGCTGTTTACCAAATCTAATTAAATATCTAGATCTTTTGGCACTTGCTACGATTTGTGATTTGGTTAAGCTTGATTCAATAAATAGAGCTTTTGTAAAACAAGGAATAAAAGTATTTAATAACTATTTAAATGTTGGACTGAAATCTCTTGTGGAAGATTGCTCCATAAGAAAATCCATTAATGAGTATCATATGGGTTTTATGTTAGGCCCAAGAATTAATGCTGGAGGTAGAGTAGGTGATTCAAAAATGGGAACTAAATTATTAATTTCTAGGGAAAAGTCATTAACATCAGTTATTTCAAAAAAACTTTGTGAATACAATGATTTAAGAAAATCAGTTGAAAGAAATGTTGTGATTGAAGCTATTAATCAGGTTAATATTAATAATAATGATATAATTTGTGTTCACAAAGAAAATTGGCATCCAGGTGTACTTGGAATAGTTGCATCCAGATTGACCGAAAAATTTCATAGACCTTCTATAGTTATTTCCGAAAATCATGAATTCTGTTCTGCATCTTGTAGGTCAGTGAAAAGCTATGATATTGGAAAATTGATAATGGAGTCTGTTAATAAAGGGTTATTAATATCAGGTGGTGGGCATAAAATGGCTGGAGGGTTTAAAATAAATAGATCCAAAATTAGTAATTTCAAAGAATCTTTAAAAAATAAATTTACTAAAAGTTTGGAAGATCTAAAAAAAATTTTTGAATTTGAATTAAGCTTGTCTCTTATTAACAACCAATTATACAATCAAATAGAAAAGTTCTCTCCATTTGGAATTGGTAACCCAAGGCCAAGATTTTACCTGTCTGATTGCTTTATTAAGTTTCCTAGAATAGTTGGTGAAAAACATTATTCGTTTTACTTGGAGGATACGTACGGTTCAAGGATAAAAGCAATATCTTTTAACTCGCTAGGAAGTAAGGTAGGAAATGTGATTGAGTCTTCTGGAAACATTAAAGGAGTTATCGTTACTTTACAAATGAACACTTGGGCTGGGGAAGATAAAACAGAGGTTCAAATTGAGGATATAATTACTTAATCAACTATCCTCATTTGTGTATAGTAAATCCTACAATCTTTGCCATCAGTGGAAATAAGGCAGTTAAGATATTCTGACAATCTGGCATTTGAACATCCAGCTTCTTTGTAAAGAGGTATGCCTTGAAAATTTTGTTCAAAACTTCTTTTGAATTTTTCCAATTCAGATTCTTGTATATTCGGTTTATTTTGAAATTGATGTTTAATCTTTTTAACTGCAGCTTCATACGGAAAGATAATTTCGTAACCTCTTAGATTGCATAGTTGATTTGTAACTTCCTTAGCTGATGGCAACTCGAAATATAGCGAGAAGAAGGTAATAGTGAATGTTAAAAAAGATCTGATCATAACAAATTAATTTACTTATAAATTAAAAAGATTATATATATATTCATATAATTTTTTTTCAAGTAAAATGTCCCCTTCGTCTAGTGGTTTAGGACACCGCCCTTTCACGGCGGCAACACGGGTTCGAATCCCGTAGGGGACGCCAAAGTATGCTAATACTAATTATTAAAAGATATTTAAATGCTTGTTTAAGATTTGCATACTCTAATAACGTATTCAAATTACCTTTTGTTTTATTAAACTTTTTTATAGATTTTTTAAAAATTTTACAAATGAAAAAAAAGCTTAATTCTGATTTTGAAATAAATGCTCATTATCCTTGTTTATCAGATAAAACAGATAGTTCAGGTAATTTTGGAAGATATGTTTATCAAGATAGTTGGGCATTCAATCATATAAAGCAAATTAAGCCAAAAAAACTTATAGATATTGGTTCTTCAACATATTTTGTTGCCTTCTCAGCTCAAATTACACAAGTGGAATCTGTAGACATAAGAATTTTGAAACAATCCATGAAAAGTATAAGTTCTGTAAGAGGAGATGCTACAAACTTACCTTTTAAATCTAATTCCATAGAAGCAATTTCAAGTTTATCAGTTCTTGAGCATATAGGTTTAGGAAGATATGGGGACAAACTTGATTTCAATGGAATGGAAATTTCTATTAAAGAAATAATAAGAGTATTAAAACCAAAAGGAATTGCATTAGTAGCTTTTCCTGTTGGCAGTAAAAATAAGATAGTTTTTAATGCTCACAGAATATGTACACCAGATTATGTTTACTCTTTATTTAGTGGATTAGACTTGATTGATGAAAAATATGCATTGAGTGATAGGATTATTAATAAAAGAGAATATATTAAATCCATGAAACCGTATTCCTACGGTTGTTATTATTTCAAAAAAAATAATAAATAATTAAGTACATAATTTAGAAGTAATTTCAGCATCAAAAACAAACTTACTAATTTATCAACTTAAAACTGATTGGTATATTTAAATAATCTTCAACATAGTTTTTTCCAATTCGAGCTGGAGTAAATTCCCAATCTTTAATTGTTTCAACACTTGTTTTATCAAGAATTTTAAACCCACTTGTTTTGACAATATTTATATTTAACACCTTTCCTTTTTTACTAACACGAACATTTAAAAGTAGTCTACCTTGCCAACCTTTTTTTCTTGCGATTAAAGGGTAAGTTGGATATGGATTTTTCTCAGAACCAATTTTATAAGTTGCACTTGATTCAAAAGTGCTTTTGGTGTTCTGATTTTCTGAAAAATTTTGGATTTTATAGTTGAAAGGCTTTTTAGTGTTATCAGGACTATTGAAGAATTTATTTTCTAAAAAAGAATTATCAAAATTTTTTTTTTCAATATTATTTGATGTTAAATTTTCTTGTGAAACTTTATAAGATTCATGTTCATTTCTTTTTTTTTCGACTGAAGAAACTAAATTGTTCTGTACATTGGTTTTATCTTTTACATCTTTGGTTTTTTTAATGGCTTCCTGAATATTTGTTTTTTTCTTTTCAATGTTATTAGTTTCTGTCGATGATAAAAAAATAATTTCGGTCATTGAGGTTTCACTTTTCTTGAATTCCTTTCCTTCCATTAAGAAAAGTGAAATTACAAGTGCATGAAACCCAAATGAAATAATTAAACTTTTCAAAAAAGTAATATT
>MDTB01084258.1_pt1 | contig 32595 bp, 30 predicted proteins | sample 811161 | NCBI WGS metagenome assembly MDTB01 (sample SAMN05326650, study PRJNA326480) | marine metagenome | isolation source: seawater | place: Mediterranean Sea | collected 2009 | reverse complement strand
TGGAGGGTGCCTTCATTGGACGTAATTTCGGCCCCTATGCAGCGCTTTTTCTCGAACAAAAGACGGCTGACGGTGGTGCTTGCGAGGACTGTGAGATTGGGTCTGAATCGTGCCGGAGCAAGATAACCGATGGCGCAACTGATTCTCAAACGGCCAAGCTTGTTCATAGGCTGAGGTCCGGCCCCGGTTGACTGCGGGGCGTTGGCGTCGTGGCATTCGGGGTACCCCAACGTGTCTGCGTCGGCGAGGAATGCTTGATGGACCTCGGTCATTTCGGATTTGGGATATCGGCGAATAGATATCGGCCCAGCGTCACCGTGATCATCGTTGTCACCGTAGTCGAGATCGCGTTCTAAGCGCTTGAAATGCGGTAGAACCGACTCCCATTCCCAGCCAGGATTACCCGCCTGAGCCCATGCATTGTAATCCTCAGGCAACCCGCGCAGCGCGATGGTGGTATTGACCGCACTCGAACCGCCGGTAACTTTGCCCCGGGGAAGCTTTGATTTTTGGGATTGAGTCGGCGCGTAGTCGAGGCCCCAATCATGGTCTTTGAGGGCATTACTGTGACTGTTGATTAATTCAAAGGGTAGCGTTTTGGGCTCGACGTAGTCAGGGCCTGCTTCGATGAGCAGAACCGTTCGATTTGGATCTTCAGACAATCGGTTGGCGAGGACACTGCCGGAACTGCCTGCTCCAATAATGATGACGTCATACATGAAATACACCTTGCTAGCATTGTGCCTTACCCTCTGCTTTGGGGAAAGGTCTGGGTTTTTGATAAAGATCAAACAAAAAAAGCCCCAAGTTAGGGGCTTTCTTTGGGTCGCTGTCAAAGGTGCTTCACAGCGATGTCAGTGTAGAGGGCTAGAATTGATTCATGGTGTTGTCTTTCCCGCCTGCAAGCAAGGCATTGTCACCGGAGAAGTACTCTTTGTGATCATCACCGATATTGGATCCCGCCAAATCTTGGTGCTTAACCGACGCCATGTCCCGGCGAATTTCTTGACGCTGGACATCCCGAACGTAGGCCAGCATTCCAAGGTCACCGAAGTAACCTTCAGAGAGAATGTCAGTCCCGAGCGCCGTTTCATGATAGGTCGGCAAGGTAATCAGGTGATGGAAGATGCCGGCTTCTCGCGACGCATCCTTTTGGAACTGCTGAACGAGTCGATCGGCTTCTGCCGCGAGTTCCGAGCCGTCGAGGGATGCTGACATCAGACCTTTAGCATCGACTGCAGGATCTGGATAGGCACTCAGGTCTCGACCTTCACTGCTCCAAGCACTGTAGACCTGTTCTCGAAATGACAGGGTCCAGTTAAAGCTGGGTGAGTTGTTGTAGACCAGTTTTGCATGAGGCACGTGCTGTTTGATGGCATTGACCATCTCAGCAATCTGAGCGACGTTGGGCTTTTCAGTCTCAATCCAAAGCAGGTCTGCACCGTGGGTTAATGACGTCACGCAATCGAGTACGACCCGGTCAAAGCCGGTACCCTCCTTGAAAGCGTACAGTCCGTTATCGAGCCTGACCGGCTTAACCAATTGGCCATTTTGGTGGATAGCAATGTCGTTGTCCTGAAGTTCACTGAGATCATTGACCGGTGCAGTTTCTAGGAAATCGTTGTATTGACTCGCTAAGTCACCGGATTCTTTGGAGACCGGGATCTTTTGGGTCAAGCTAGCTCCCAAAGAATCTGTCCTAGCAACGATGATTCCGTTATCGATGCCCAGCTCAAGGAAGGCGTAACGGATCGCATTAATTTTGGATAAGAAGTCCTCATGGGGAACGGTGACTTTTCCATCCTGGTGTCCACATTGCTTGGCATCTGAAACCTGGTTTTCGACCTGGATTGCGCACGCGCCAGCCTCAATCATCTTTTTGGCAAGCAAGTAGGTGGCTTCTTCATTGCCAAATCCGGCGTCGATATCCGCGATGATGGGAACAACGTGGGTTTCAAATTGATCAATGCGTGACAGAATATCGCTGGTATCAGCGCCCGCTGCTGCGGCGTCGTCAAGTTCAATGAAGATGTGACGCAGCTCTCTCGCATCGGCTTGCTTTAGGAAGGTGTAGATCTCATGGATCAGCTCTGGAACTGTTGTTTTCTCATGCATGCTCTGATCAGGCAGTGGTCCAAATTTTGAGCGTAGCGCCGCGACCATCCAGCCGCTGAGGTAGATATAGGACTTGTCCATCGTGCCGCGATGCTTCTTGACTGACATCGCGAGCTGCTGCGCGGTAAAACCATGCCAGCAGCCAAGAGATTGTGTGTACCGAGCGGTATCGAGATCATAGTCGTGCATGTCTTTTCGCATGATGTCCGCCGTGTACTGGGCGATGTCAAGACCGGTTTTAAAGCGGTTTTGGAGTTGCATACGAGCGGCATACTCGGCACTGATGCCTTTCCAGGTTTCAGCATGGGTTGATTTTAATTGTTCAAGTTCAGCGATTTGATTGAGATAGGCTGACATAGACGTTCCTTTGGTGTTGGTCGGCGAAAGGTTCGAAGGTGGGCTGAGATAGCACGTCCGCGGCTTCGGGAGCGTTGATTCTACAAGCTCGAACAAAGTATAAAAAAGAATAAATGGATACTAATATATTCTACTTATTCATTTGATCGAAAACTCCTTAGGCGCTGTTTACTGCCAAATGTCGTCTTGACGCTGGAGACGTTTTGTTTCGGTGCTTTGCTCCGTAGATTACGATGAGTCGGCGGCTGGGTGAAGCCGTCAGTCAGCAGGGTTTAGAAACAAGAGATAACCATTAAGAGCGGGTTGTTAAATGATTGTTGTAGTCAGTGTCCATAGAGGTCGTAAAAAATCGTTAAAAGTGGGTTCGCGCCAAGTCAGCACTGGAATCACAAAAACCGAGGTTTCTGGCCGCGTCACAATCCACGAGGAAGGCTTGCTTGGCGATACGATTTGTGACGCCCGTCATCATGGCGGCGCTGACCAAGCGATCTATATTTATCGCCAAGAAGACTATGAGTATTGGCATCGTCAGTACCGCACAGCTTTCCCTGCAGGCGGTTTCGGCGAGAATCTGTTGCTGTCAGGACTGGATGCGAACTTGATGATTGGCGACCGACTAACCTTTGAGGATCTTGAACTCGAGGTTTCCGCGCCAAGGATCCCTTGTGGCGTGCTTGGGGCTTCAGTTCCGCACCGAGGATTTTTGAAGGCCTTCCAGCAGGCGGAGCGCCCAGGGTTCTATTGTAGAGTCCTAAAGCCTGGGACGATCGGTGTGGGAGACATGGCTGAGCTGGAGCGCCCTTACCCTAACGGGAAGACCTTGATAGATCTTTTTAGGGCCAACTATGCCCAGTTAGATGAAGCCGCGTTGGCGGCATTTTTGGATTTGCCCATTGATGCGCGCACCCGCCGAAAGTTTGAAACAGAGCGATCTAAGTTACGTTCGGGGTTTTCTTCGCATCCGCCAGAATAAACGCAGCACCCTGCTCTGCGATCATCACAGTCGGAGCATTTGTATTGCCGGAGGTGATCAGGGGCATAATGGATGCATCGATGACTCGTAAGCCCTGACATCCATGGACTTCAAGCCTCGGGTTTACGACAGACTCGCTGTCCGATCCCATCTTGCAGGTCCCCACAGGGTGAAAAATTGTGGTGCCGAGATCTCTTGCAGCATCGAGCAGTTCGGCATCACTGTGAAAATCAAGGCCGGGTTTCCACTCCTCAGGTCGAAACGGCTCGAGTGCTTTGGCCTGCATAATGCGACGGGTATATCGCAAACCGGCTACGGCCACCGCCTCGTCCTCCGGACAAGACAAATAGTTAGGACGAATCAAGGGTGCTGCTTTGGGGTCCTTGCTCTGGGCTGTGATGCTACCGCGACTTGCAGGCCTTAGATTGCATACTGAGGGCGTGATTGCATCAAAAGGGTGTAGTGGGCTTCCGAATTGATCCAGAGAAAGCGGTTGAACATGCCATTCGATATTGGGAGACGTTTGCTGATCATCACTCATTGCGAAGGCGCCCAGCTGCGACGGCGGCATGGTGAGTGGGCCCGTCTTAAACAGTAGATATTCGAGTCCCATTGCGGCCTTACCCAGCAACGAGTTGACTTTTGGGTTCAGCGTCGTAGTGTTTTTGACCTTATAAATGGTTCGAATCTGCAAATGATCTTGTAGGTTTTGACCGACCCCCGAAAGATCTTGTTTTTGTTCGATCCCTAACTGTTGGGCCAATTCGGGGGCCCCGATTCCAGAGAGCTGCAAAATTTGAGGTGAAGCAACCGCGCCAGCGGCAAGTACGACTTCCCTTCTTGCTCGAATCAAACGGGGGGCGTCAGCTTTTTGAGAGACCCAGACACCACTGGCCTTGGAGCCGTCGGAGGTTTGATCAATGTTCACCTTGTGGACATGTGACTCGGTCATAACAGTCAGGTTTTGACGATGTAAAACCGGTCTTAAAAACCCTTTGCTTGCGCTCCAGCGTACGCCTTTTCGTTGATTCATTTGGAAGTAAGCACAGCCAAAGTTGTTACCACGATTGAATTCTTTGATCCTGGGAATGCCAATTTCTTCCGCGGCATTTTGCCAGGCGTCCAGAATTTCCCAATTGACCCGGCGTTCCTCGACCCGAAGTTCGCCGTTTTCGCCGTGGAATGCATCGGCGCCATGCTGATAATCTTCAGAGGCTTTGAAGATGGGGAGAACCTCATCCCAGCTCCAGCCCGAATTGCCCAAAGCCGCCCATTGATCAAAATCGCTGGCCTGACCCCGCATATAAATCATCGCGTTAATAGAGGATGAACCGCCGAGACCTCTGCCCCTCGCATAGCCAACTTCTCGGTTGTTGAGTCCCGGTTCTGGTTGGGTTTTAAAGCACCAGTCGGTCCGAGGATTATTAATGGTGTAAAGATAGCCGACCGGAATATCGATCCAAAAGTAATCGTCTTTGCCACCGGATTCGATCAGCAAAACCTGGTGCCTAGGGTCGGCTGAAAGCCGGTTCGCTAAGACGCAGCCCGCAGTTCCGGCGCCAACAATAATGTAGTCATAGTCATCCATGGGGCTAAGCATAGTGAACTTGTTTGCTGTTGGGAATTCAATTAGCGTGCTGATTTAACCCTAAGGCCATTGGAGGTCTGATCATGACGTTGAATTTTTCTGGCATTGCGCACAATCAGTCTCCGGATTCTCAAAATCAAATTCACAGTGACGAGATGGCGCAGCGATATGGTTTTAAGGGCGGCCTTGTGCCCGGAGTCACCCTATCCGCTTATTTAACCCAGCCTGGGGTGCTCAGATGGGGTCAGTCATTTCTCACCAACGGATTCGCCGAGATCAAGATTGTGCGACCGGTTTACGATACCAGACCCTTTGATGTTGCTGTGACGCTGCTCGATGACGCGACCTACAGCGCTGAACTGATCGATGAAGCGGGATCGGTGCGGGCCGAAGCCAGAGTGGGCCTGCGTCTGCAAAGCGACGAACGACAGCGGCCCCAGCCGCTGGGTTTAAAGCCCCTGCCGGATGCTTTTATTCCAGTCGCTGCGACGCCAGGGGCGTTTCGGACAATGATGGCTGAAGGTTGTTTTGCAACCCGTTATCACTGGCACCCAGGCCACGCCATGGCAAGCTATTTTTTGGATCCGGAGTCGATGCCGTCAATTCTAAGGCTTGATGCAAAGGACCCTTCCGCGGAGGGTTTTGCGAATACGTCGTTTATTTTGGGCTGCGCAAACTGGATATTCGCTGCCAATGCGTTGATGAATCCTTGGGTGCATCTTCAGACAACCCATCATCATTTTGCCGCCATCGCGCCAAACTCTGAAGTGCTTGCAGAAATGGTGGTTCAGGATCTTTTTGAGCGGCGAGGTCATCAATTTGCTGACATTCGCGTTGGTCTATTTGACGGCCGTTCATTGCAGCCGCTTGCTGAAATAGAACAACGCGCCATTTATCAGTTGCGATCTTAACCTTGTTAAAATTATTTGCAGCAATTAAGCCGCCTCGATCAAGTCTGAAACCAGGTTCAGGCGTTGGTCGATTCGATCTGGTTTTTGGCTGCCTAAATGCACAATGAGTCGATCGACGCCGAGGTCCTGGTAGGCCTGGACTTGATCTTTTGTAATGCCATAGGGCGGTGTAATGATGAGCTCGAATTCATCCCAGCTGCGTCCTTGGTCTTCGAGCGCCCTGTTTAATTCAGATTTCATGGCTGCGGTTTGTTCTAGATTGAGCTGAAATCCATACCACCCCTGTCCATATTTCGCGGCTCGACGAAACCCTGCCGGAGAATGGCCACCAATAATCATTGGGATTCCGCCGGGTTGAACGGGTTTGGGATCCATGCGAGCGCCTTTGACCTGGACATGCTCACCTTCATAGTGAGTGATGGGGTCTGCCCACAAACTTTTGATGACCTCAATAAACTCGTCGCATCGGCGACCTCGATCTTTGAAGCTGTAGCCGCAAGCCTCGACTTCTTCCTGGCACCATCCCACGCCAACGCCAAAATCGATTCTACCCTCGCTGAGCCAGTCTAAGGTCGTAAATTCTTTGGCCGTATAGACAGGATTGCGCTGGGGCAAAAGAGTGATGCCGGTTCCTAGTCTGATCCGACGCGTGCATCCTGCGATAAGGCCAAATGTCGCGACCGTATCGAGCATTCCGCCCCCCTCTGGGACCGGTAGTTTTCCATCCCGGCTTCCAGGATAGGGATTGGAGGTCTGATCAAACAACACGACATGCTCACCCATCCATAGGGAATCGACTCCGATCTCCTCGATAGACTGTGCAAAACTTTGAATCATTGCGGGGGTTGAAATGGGTGACATGAAAGTTGCGAACAGGCCTATTTTCATTGTGTTCTCCATAGCGTTGGGTGGTCTTTGAGCATAGAACCTGTAACCGGCTGAGAGGTCAAGCGCCTATCTGTCTGAATGCAGGCCAAGCTGGTTTGGAAAAATACTGCGGTTTCTGTCACTGTTAGAGCGTCGAGAGCATTAGATTGAGGAACTTTGAAATGACGATTGAAGATATCTTTGCAGTCACCACTGCTATGAAAGCCGACATCGAAAACCTAAGTGTCGATGACCTCAAGTCAGAAATTGCTGCAAACCCTGATCTCTTGTTGATCGATATTCGCGAAATCCAAGAACTGATCGATCTTGGAACCATTCCGGCTGCGACCCATTGTGCGCGAGGCATGCTGGAATTTTGGGCGAGCCCGGCAAGTCCCTACTATCGGGAATATTTTCAAGAAGATCGGCGAACCGTTGTTTTTTGCGCGGGGGGTGGTCGAAGCGTTCTAGCGGTCAAGTCGCTGGAAAGTATGGGTTTCTCCGACGTCGCCCATCTGGAGGCAGGGTTTTCGGGTTGGCAGAAGCAGGGCGAGGCGATCGAGGATGTCAGTCAAACCAGTAAATGGATGCGAAAGCCGAAATCGGCGTGATTAAGGGGTGAGCGGTGGATGATGACGGTTTGGCGGCGTTGTTTCGCTCGATTGAGACGGTCGCGGTTGTTGGTCTTTCTCCTGATCCGTCCAAGGCAAGTTTTGGAGTCGCGCAGTATCTTCAGTCTTACTACCGCATTATTCCCGTCAACCCGAACTACTCTGAGATTTTAGGGGAGCCGTGTTATCCCGACATGAAGTCAGTGCCTGTCTCGATCGATTTGGTTGACGTTTTTCAACGCAGTGAGCGTATCCCTCGATTGATCCCGGATGTTATAGCCGTTCGTCCCGTTTGCTTTTGGATGCAATTAGGCATTGCCCATCGCGAGTCCGCTGTCTATTTGTTGGATGCAGGAATTGCTGTCGTCGAGGATCGGTGTACCAAAATCGATCATCAGCGGTTAATGGGTTCTGGGCAGTTGTGAGACCACGATCGTAACAGCTGGGCAACGGCCCTGGGGCCTTTGCAAGCAGGCTTTTCGGGGAAGACCTGATCGTGAGCGCCCTATTACCCTTAACGAAGAGCCGGGTGTGCGGATCGATTGCACTGACTGATCAAAGATTTGTGCATCACTGCGCGTTCCTGGCGAATCGGCGAGCCTAGTCGTTGCTCATTCTTCGGCGCTCACAGGCCGCACGATTTCTCTTGAAATGAAGAAAACAGCGGTTTACTTTACACAGTGGTCGATAGAGCAGTTTAAATTTAGGCGCAGTATCGCTGGGTGTCACTCGAGGATAAGGAATTTCCTCGCCAGACGATACAAACTTGAAAGGGAGATTTCATGAGTGCTGATTTTCACTTTAGTAGACAGTTTGCTGGGCTAAGCGGAGCAGCAGCGGTTAATTTTAAGGCCCTCCTCGACAGCGTGTGTTGGTTTATGATCAACATGCAAACGTCGAAAACGAGCATCAGAGCCTATCGCTTAAAATCGTTTCTTAACGCCGCCTTTTTCGACGATCAAAGCCCAGTGCCTTTTGATAGTCAATTCATTGCTAGCGAGATCGGAGAGGCGCCCGAATTTGTAAACCGTCGCTTGGATAGATTGTTCGATGCTAACAGGGTTGATGCTGAGCAAGGATGGCTTTTTCCAGGAGAATCTCTCATCGAGTCGCACCGCTGTTGCTTTATTGACAACAAGGTTGACTATCTTGCGACAGAGAATCGTTTCCAAATTCGGACGCCTTATCCGTTGATTAGATTGTCAGGTAACTATGCGCAGCTCCTACGCGATCGCAGTCTGCACGCCACGTTGTCCCAGGTCTGCGTCGAGTTAGCCCTTTGGGAAACGAACTGCTTGAGGGGCCAGGAGGGTATGACAGCCACTGAGATCGGTCGGCGGATTAACCTAAAAAAGAGCACCTTATCAACGTGCATTCAATCAATGTGTAAGGGTGAGCAGCTTGAGATAAACGCACATCCCTGGGATGAGCGAAAAGCTGTGCTTCGATTGAATTCGAGCCATCCGGCTTATCGAGAAAAGTATCAAATACTCAAAGCAGGTTTGTCTGTTCCCCAAACCGAAACATTGTTACGGCAGGCCTGATCAATAGGCTTTCGGGTAAACGGCCATGCCGTTCCCTTGCGCGTGTCCGGCATTGAAATCCAATCAGGGGTGACCAAACGGCAGAATGATCTGAATCGGTGTATTACCCGAATACCCCCGCTAAAAATAAGTTGGGAAAGCAAAGCTAGTAAAGCAAAGCCGGGAAAGAAAAGTCAGACAAAAGAGCAAGAAGCGTTGCTGTAAAACGATGAATGTGACCGGCGACGGCGGCGCTTCCCACTCACAGCCTCGTAATTCGGTCCCCAAAGTTTTGAAGAAAAAACGCTGCTGCGACGCATCTTTGTCGTAGCCCAGATTTTAATCGAAGGTTGCAGCGCATGGGTTGTAAGGGCGCTTCACGGGCCGCTAAAAGTCGGGAGTCCTGGACAAGGGCTGGGTCTTCGGATCGATTGTTAGAACTTGATAGGACGAGTTTTCGATAAAGGTCGCTGAAAGACGTCTCATATGGTTGACGAGGGTTTCATCGAGGCCCCAGTCGCCCATGAATTTTAGAGCCGCGGACCCTACAAAAACCTGCCACAGCGCCAACCGCCAAGGATGTATGGGTAAGCGCTCAGCGTAGTACTGGGTAAAGCGCTGCACGGTTTTGTGGTCGAATCGCCAGAGTAACTCTAATCGCGCCGCCGCGAGATCGCACATAGGATCACCGATCGCTGCATCTTCCCAGTCTAGGATACCGACGAGTCGATCTTGATCCCAAATGAGGTTTCCAGCCCAAAAGTCGCCGTGGAGGAGCGCAGGTGCACCCTGATACTCGCAGAAGTGATTGCCGTCCAAACCTGCGCGAAGTGCAAGCCAGTCAGGGCCTGCGGGTAGATAATCATAGAGTTCCGGAACGGGGTTGGTTCGGTCGGGTAGTTTTGGCAGAGCCCCAACTGGAACGTTATGGATTTGGGTCAGTGATTCAGCCATGGTCTCGAGTCTGGTCGCCAGGTGACCATCGCTTAAGTCGGTGCTGCCGGGGATATAGGTCATGACCCAGAAGGGCCCACCGTATTCGACCGCATTCAAACTAATGTTTAAGGGTTCAGGAACACAAAACCCTTGCCTATGCAGAGCGCGAGCCAATTCGTATTCTCGTAAGATCGCGGCTCTGGCGGCGGTCTGATCTTCCTCGCTTTTGTTTTGTCTGAGGACCCATTGGGTCTCTTGCCCTTGAGAGTCTTTAACTTGAAGGACAAAAACATCTGCTGACACGCCGCCAAGGAGTCGTTCTCCGGAAACCAAAGTGAACCTGGTGTCGACGAGACGAACCGCGAATTCATTTAAAGATAGCGCCATAACCAGAGTATGCCAGATCAGACCCGTACACCCGAACCGGATGCTCGAATGATGGTTGGTAAGGCGCTGCTTCCCATTGGGGTGCAGATTGACAACAAAGCGGAGATTGTCCCTGATCCAATGCTTTTATGGGACAATGCAAGGCGAATGTAGGAGTAATTATGGGTCATCAATCTTTTTGGTGGGTTCTGCTCATCGGCGCATCTGTGGCATCCGCTAGTGCAGATACCTTATTCACAAACGGCGTGATCTACACCCTAGATGAGCAGTCTTCAACGGTCAGCAGACTTTGCGTCAGCAACAGCGGGCGGTTGAAGTCTCTGGAGGCCTGCGAGCCGATTCAAAAAATTGATTTATCTGGGCAGGTGGTGATCCCAGGATTTGTTGAGGGCCATGGTCATTTAATGGGCTACGGGGAAGCTCAGCTCAACTTAAATTTAGCGACTGCTAAAAACCTGGGTGAGCTTGTGGCGCAGGTTGCTGAGGCGGTTGACAAGGCTGAACCTGGAGAATGGATTCTGGGTCGCGGCTGGCACCAGAGTAAGTGGAACGAAACCCCTAAAATGGTGGATGGGTTTCAAACCAATGAGACCCTTAACGGGATTTCCCCAGACAATCCCGTGTATTTAAAGCATGCAAGCGGTCACGCAGCGTTTGTCAATGATCGCGCGCTGGCGATTGCCGGTATCGATGAAAAGACCCAGGTGGCTGGTGATGGGGAAATCATCCGCGATCCATCGGGGCGCGCAACCGGGGTGCTCAACGAGCGAGCGCAGAATCTGGTCAGCCGATTCGTGCCTGCCCTGAGTCGCTCTCAGCGTGAACGAGCCCTTGACTTGGCGCTTGAAGGGTTGGCGAGGGTTGGTATCACGAGCTTTCAGGATGCGGGAGCCTCCCAAGACGACATTCGTCTTTACCAGGCTTTTTTAAACGAAGATCGCCTGACAACCAGGGTCTACGCCATGATCACAGGCGGGGACAGCGACATGCTCGCAGATTGGATGCAGCGAGGACCTCTAATCGGCGCGGGTGATGACAAATTAACGGTTCGCAGCATCAAGTTGGTTGCTGATGGCGCCCTTGGCTCCAGAGGTGCGTGGTTACTCGAACCCTATTCCGACCGCGCTGGGCATTCTGGGTTGCCGACGATGCCAGTCGCTGAGATGTCCGATATCAGCCACTTGGCCTACCGTAATGGTTTCCAAGTGGCGATACATGCGATTGGCGATCGAGCCAATCGCGAAGTGCTCGATATCTTTGATGCGTTGTTTGATGGCCGAGATCGAGGGGTTCGGTTTCGTGTCGAGCACGCCCAGCACTTGCATCCGGAAGATATTCCAAGATTTGGGCAGTTGGGCGTCATACCCTCCATGCAAGGCATTCATATGAGCTCTGATCGCCCTTGGGCGATTGATCGGCTGGGCGCTGAGCGTATCGCCTCAGGCGCGTATATGTGGAAGAGTTTGATCGAATCCGGCGCAGTATTAGTCAACGGCACAGATGTGCCGGTTGAACCGGTGAACCCCTTTGCATCCTATTACGCCTTGGTAACTCGAATGACGCTGGCGGGCTATCCAGAAGGAGGATTTGAACCCAGTGAGCGCTTAAATCGTGAAACGGCTCTGAAAACCTACACGATCAATCCTGCCTTCGGCGCTTTCGAGGAAGCCCTTAAAGGCAGCCTAGAGTCCGGTAAAGTCGCCGACTTTATCGTTTTGGATCGAGATTTAATGACGGTTGCACCGGCGGACATTGCAGATACAAAAGTGCTGATGACGGTCATGAATGGCGAAATGATCTATAAAGCTGATTCGGCGATGTTTCAACCAGAGGCCCCGTGATGGAGAAAGTGAACGTTAAAATCAGCCCAAAAGGGCAGCTTGAAGTGCTTTCCCAACGAGAAGTTTCCTCGCTCTTAGACAGCTCACAATCGGGTCTCTATAGCCTTTATCGAAATTGTTCTTTAGCTGTGCTCAATAGCGGTGCTGATGTTGATGACACACGAAGTCTCCAGTCCGCGTACGCGGATTTTGAAATTAAGCTACTTCAAGAGGACCGTGGTATTCGCTTGGAGCTCAAACAAGCGCCGCCGACGGCCTTTGTGAATGGCATGATTTTAGCGGGTATTCGGGAGCACCTTTTTTCGGTGCTCAGAGACATTTTATACGTGAATACGCACATGCAGACAGAGCGCCCCACGGGTGATGGGTTGACCCATGGGGTGTTTAATATTTTAAGAAATGCCGGAGTTCTCAAAAGCGATGTGCCTCCAAAGATGGTGGTCTGTTGGGGCGGACACACGATTTCAAGGCCAGAATATCAGTATACGAAAGATGTGGGTTATCAGCTGGGCTTGCGAGGACTAGATATTTGCACTGGGTGTGGCGATGGTGCAATGAAAGGTCCTATGAAGGGTGCCGCCATTGGGCATGCGAAGCAGCGCATTAAGACCGGGCGGTATTTAGGGATTTCTGAACCTGGGATTATTGGCGCGGAACCGCCGAACCCGATCGTGAATGAACTTGTGATCATGCCGGATATTGAAATGCGGTTAGAAGCGTTTGTGCGCCTGGGTCATGCCTTCGTGGTCTTTCCAGGAGGCGCTGGAACGGCAGAGGAGATATTCTATTTGGTGGGTCTCCTACTGTCCGATGACAATCGGAACATCCCTTTTCCTTTGATCTTCACAGGGCCCGAGTCTGCGCGATCTTATTTTGATGAGATTGACCGACTGCTGGTCTCGCTGCTAGGCGAGTCCGTGCGCGAGCTGTATACGATCATCATTGATGATCCGGAAGCTGCCGCAGACGCCGTCTTCAGCGGGATTCGCACGGTTAGAAAATTTCGAAAAGCCCGAAGCGATGCCTATTACTTTAATTGGTCGATACAAGTCCCGCCGGAGCTGCAGTCTCAATTTACGCCGACACATGAGTCTATGGGTGCCTTGAACCTCCATCTTGACCAGTCTGCGGTTAGTCTCTGTTATGAAATACGCCGTGCTTTTTCGGGGATTGTCGCCGGCACAATCAAAGAACAAGGCCAGCGCGAAGTGGCGCGTTTGGGGCCCTTTCAGATCTCAGGAGATCAGTTGGTCGTCGATCAGTTGGGCAACCTTCTGGATCAATTTGTGCGGCAAAAGCGATTGAAGGTCGCGGCGCAAAACCATCGACCCTGCTATGAGGTTAAGGCCTAGGGGGATCCGTGGGTCGACGTTCCAGGGTTCGACGGCGCCCGTCTGGTTCTAAAGAAAACCGCGGATCATGCATAGTCTGCATTTTCGATTAACATGGCCATGCCTTGCCCAGCGCCCATGCACATCGCCAGCATTGCGAAGCGAGTGCCGGTTTCTTGTAGATGCTGAGTTGCATTGAGCATCATGCGAAGGCCGGTGACTCCCGGTGGGTGCCCCACTGAAATGCCGCCGCCGTAAAGGTTGTGGCGATCCCTCGGGATACCCAGCTGGGCTTCAACGTGGAGGTTGACCACGGCGAAGGCCTCATTGATTTCAAAGTAATCGATGTCAGAAATCGCCTGCCCTGTTCGCGTAAGGCACTGCTCAATGGCTGGAACCGGTCCGTGCCCCATCAGGCTCGGTTCAACGCCGACGACGGCCCAATCGACGATGCGTGCGATGGGTTTGATGCCGGCAGACATCAGGCTTTCTTTAGAACCTACGGGGATCGCAGCAGCACCGTCGGTAACGCCTGAAGCATTGCCAGCGGTGACTTTGCCATCGGCTTGAAAGGCCGGCGCCAATCGCGCCAGGCGCTCGACGGTTATTCCGGCTCGAGGGGACTCATCGATACAAAACGTGCGACTGGATTTGCCCTCTGGCACCAAGACCGGATGAATCTGGCGCGCAAGGAAGCCCGACTCGATCGCGGCGAGGGCCCGCGCCTGGCTTTGCACTGCATATTCATCCATTGGGCTGCGGTCATATCCGTATTTGACGGCGAGATTCTCGGCTGTATCACCCATATATTCGAGACTGAAGGGGCAGCGATAACACCATTCCAACATATCCTCGAGTTGCTGGTGTCCTCGCGCGTTACCCCATCGTGAAGTCGTGACTGCAAAGGGCGCTCGACTGAACATCTCAGCGCCTGCAGCGATTGCGAGCTGGCTTTGTCCGGTTGCCACCTGTTGGCCTGCGGAAATGATCGCTTGGAGGCCGCTGGCGCAGGCGCGAGAAACATCGAGCGCAGCGGCATCGGCAGGTAGCCCGCCTTTCATCCCCACCACCCGTGCAGCAAAAAGAGAGTCTTTATCGGTTGGGCAGGTCGTGGTGAACACGATATGGTCGAAGTTTTCAGGTGAGGCCCCAGACCGTTCAATACAGGCGCCAACAATTTCAGCGGACAGTCCGGTCATCGGCCTGTCTTTAAGTGAGCCCCCAAAATTACCGAGGGCGGTGCGTGTGCCGGTTGCGACGTAGACGTCGGTGGTCATAAGCTGGATCCTTTTGATTCCCTAGCCAGGAACACCATCAGTGTTCGACCGGCTGATTGAACGCTATTACCGCGATTGGGTTCACTATCTCCTAGCCACCGAGTTCAGTCCACCCTTGATATGAATTTGGACCCTTCATCGGGTGTTTTACTGATAAGTCGTTGATCGCGAGCTGTGACTTGCGTATTGTTCTCCGCCAGTCAAGTTTAAAACCCACTGGTTTTCAAAGGAGAAAGTAGCATGGCCGAATCAGGATTACAGTTTCAGACCCAGATCAGCGCAGAGGGTGCACTGACGTTGTCCCTAGTCAACGTTGATTTCCCTGATCCCAAAGAGGACGAGGTGCTTGTTCGGGTGGAGGCATCCCCGATTAATCCCTCTGATTTAGGATTGCTATTCGGGCCTGCAGATATGAGCAGTGCTGAGTACAGTGAGGTCAACGGTCTGCCCCAAGTTAAAGCGATGGTGCCAGAGCCGATGTTGCGGCACATCGGCGCAAGAGCCGGTCACGCCTTACCCGCAGGCAACGAGGGTGCCGGCACTGTTATCCAGGCGGGTGCGAGTGCAGAGGCGCAGCAGCTGATGGGAAAGACGGTAGCAATTCTAGGCGGTGCGATGTACTCCCAATATCGAGTCATGAAAGTCAGTCAATGCTTGTTGATGAATGAAGGGGTTACGGCCAAAGAAGGGGCTTCCTGTTTTGTTAATCCATTGACGGCGCTCGGAATGGTGGAAACCATGCGACTTGAGGGTCACAGTGCATTGCTGCACACCGCTGCCGCCTCCAATCTCGGACAGATGTTGGTGAAGATTTGCTTGGCCGATGGTGTCCCACTGGTTAACGTCGTTCGCAGAGATGAGCACGTTGAACTGCTTAAAGGCTTAGGGGTCCAGCACGCGCTGAACTCATCCGATCCGGAATTCATGAAACATTTGGTCTCAGCGCTGACAGAGACGGACGCAACGCTTGGTTTTGATGCGACCGGCGGTGGAACCCTCGCGGGTCAGATTCTAACCGCAATGGAAGTGGCACAAAATGCCAAGATGGGAGAATTCTCCCGCTATGGTTCGACCACCTATAAACAAGTGTATATCTATGGTGGGCTTGACCGGTCTGCGACGACACTGAATCGGAGTTTCGGCATGGCTTGGGGTTTGGGTGGTTGGTTGTTAACACCCTTTCTGCAAAAAATCGGCCATGACGGTGCGCAGGCGCTGAGGCAGCGTGTTGCCGATGAGATTACTACCACCTTTGCCAGTCAGTACACGCAAGAGATTTCCTTGGCTGGGATGTTGAGCCAAGACAATCTGGAGACCTATGCTAAGCAGGCCACTGGAGAGAAATATTTGGTCGTGCCCCAGGGTTAAATCGCGTTGTCGCAGGCTTCCTCGTCCGCCAAGAGGATGCCTGCGCTGGCTAAAGCGTCGATCTCAGCTGAGGTCATCTGGAGCCACTGCTCAAGAACCAACCGATTATGCTCACCCCGGTGGGGCGCGGGCCCGCGAACGCCGCTCTCTGCATTAGAGAATCGGTAAGGGGATTGGGTGATGGGCCGGGTGCCCCCCTGTCGGTCATCGACTTCGGTCACACTGCCTCGGTGGGCGACGGTGGGTTGGGCATGGATTTCACTTGGATCTCGCACGAGACCCCAGGCAACATTGATCGCTTTCATCAGCTCGTCGAAGGCCTCCGGTGTTTCGATGGCCGCGAGTGTTTCTTGAACAGCAGCGCGTCGAGCGGAAATTTTTTCGGTCAAGCTGGCGTTGGGTGGAGAGGGGTCGGTTAAATGATTGCCCGAGACCAGCAATTTGAACAAGAGACGAAAATCGGTGGAAATCAGCACCGGACCAAAAGACGTAGGCCAAATCTCATTTCTCATCGGACCGGTGCCCTGAGCATCCTCTAGGTCGTAATGCATTTTATCGTCAGTGGCGATGGTCGCATCAATCATCGCGATATCGATATGCTGACCCTCCCCGGTTGATGACCTTAAAATGACAGCGGCAAGGACGCCAACCAAACCATGGAGGGATGCATTGGTATCGGCAACTGAGAGCGGGAGGTCTTGGAAATGCGATTCGATGCCAGAATCAAGCGCCTCGACACTGCTGCGATGAATTAGACCTGCCTCGGAATGAATCACAGGCGCGTAGGCAGGTCGCTTTGATTCCGGACTGTCATGGCCAAAGCCACTGATTGAAAGCATGATAATTCTGGGGTTGACCCTTTTTAGGTCATCAAAGCCGATGCCGAGCCGGGTCATGACATCAGGTCGATAGTTCTCGATGACGATATCGGCCTCTGCTACCAAGGAAAAAATGAGGTCCTTGGCGCTGGGTTGTCTTAGGTCAATGCAGATATTACGTTTTCCTGCATTTTGCTGATGATAATAACCGGGTAAATGTGCAATGACTCTGCCCCAGTATCGGGTAACATCGCCTTCAGGCGGCTCGATTTTAACGACGTCTGCGCCGAGGTCACTGAGCATCCTGCCAGCAAAGGGGCCGGCTAAAACACGAGAAAAATCAAGGACTTTTAGTCCTGCGAGCGGATAGGACATGTTATTGGTCTTGTTAGAAGTGAAGGGTTGTCTGATAGTAGATCAGCTCTTGTGTAAAATCGCTAGTCATCGCGGGACGAGGAGGATTGAGTAGTGAAGGTTTGTGCCGCGCTGAGTGTGTTGCTCGGCCTCCTCAGCATTGGCTCCTTTGGGCGAGCCGCGAGCGGCGACGCCGTGAGTGCTTTTTTAGGGCATTGGGAAGTTGATTTTTCAGCCAGTGAGCACCCCAACGATAAACTCCGATATCTGTATGAAGTGACGCTCAGTGATCATCAGCGGCGCTTGGCCGCTGGCAAAAACCGGAGGGGTGAGTCGCCTTTTCAAGCGATGGAAGATTTGAGGGGTTTGGTCAATCTAGGACGACTCGCTGAACAAATCACGCGGACGTCGGTACTGGAAATCAGACAGTCCGATGAAACCCTAACAGTCTCCCGGGACGATAATTTCAGTTTGCGCTGTGATCTCAGTCGCGAGGTGGCGCCGGAAGAGTTTGGCGCGAGTGATTGCCGCATAAAAAACAGGGAGTTGTTTTTTGAATTAAAGCTGCCGGGGGATGTTGTCATTACTCATCGGCTGATCTTGTCACAGCGACAGGATCGGTTGAGCATGGCCACCTCGATTGTTGCCGGCGGCGTCTCCCAGCCTTTTACGGTTAACCGGGTCTATCAACCTTTCACGCCCGCTGAGACAGGTTTTGAGTGCGAATACCATTTAGGTAAAGGCAAAGTCTGTCAATTGGGCACTTCGAAATGACACATTTGTTTTGGGTTTCTCGAATCGCTGTTATGAGCCTTGTTGCTGCGCTCCAGGCCTGCAACAGTGCCCCGCCGCCGCAACCGGTCCAAAGGTCCGCTGCCCCGGTCTTGTTGGATAGGATATCCACTGCTGACTTAGAAAGGCCGTCACTAAATTTGAGCATCAGTGTTTTCGATCAGGAAATTCCGGATGTGACGTCAAAACGAGGGCGGCTTCTCAACGCCGAACAGCGTTATCTCCCCTATCTTTTAAAGGAGGTCTTGGTCGATTCAGGATTTTGGGGCGGGGTTCGTGCGGCGCCCCGCTGGGATCCAACCGCGGAGGTGAACTGCAGCGCAACGCTCCACCAAGCAAATGCTTTGGTGATAGACCTTCAATTCACCTGTCAAGATGCGACCGGCCGGATTTGGATTGACGAGCGATTCATTGAACAGGTTGACGTGAGTCTTTATCTCCTCGATCAAACGGACCAAGATCCTTACAGCCCTTTGATGATTCGGGTTGCGAACCGATTGTCGCAGAAATTAACAGCCGTGACCGATGATGCTCGCCGACAAGTCGAGCTCGCAGCAATCCTGCGATATGCCGACACTTTAGCACCGGATCAGTTTGGGCGGTTTTTACAAACAGACGAATCCGGCTTGTTGCAATTACTCGGACTGCCGGCTGAATCAGACCCCATGTATGCTCGTGTGCTGAGAATTCGCGACAGCGAGTACCAATTCATTGATGCAATCGACGAGCAGTTCGGGACTATTTTTAACGAGATGAAAGTCCCCTATGCGCTATGGCGCCGTTATCAGTTTGAGTTTGAAGATTACAACCTGAGCCTGTCTGAGCAGCAGCCCCGGAAACTTCGACGTGTTGCCAGTGATTACGGAGCGCTTCTGGGCACCTATAAGCGGTATCAGGATTTCAAACGAAACGAGGATGAGATCGAAGAGATGGGGAGCTCTCTGCAGCGGACATTGGCCCCCACGGTGGGGCGGGTTGAAGGACAGGTGCTCGAATTGACAGGCAGTCTTGATCAGCAATATGAGTTGTGGCGTAGTTTTTTGATGCAAATCTACCGCGCCGAAGCAGGACTCAGTCCTTCCCAGGATAGAGATTAGTATCGAGCCCCTCTGCGGCAAGCTCGAGCAGCCATCCTGATCCAAAGCGATTGCCGCTGTCGAGCACTTGTTGGTAGAGCGCCGTTGCCGCGTTTCGATCCCCGCTGAAATCATTGGCGAGGCCTTGAGCGAGCATCAGCCAATCTTCGGTCCATCGCGGCAAGCCATCAGTGGTTTGCTCTAAAATATAAGATTGAAGGTCCCGGGGTAACGGTTGGTTCAGGTATTTTAGAATGTAGATCTCCCAGATCTTGCCCACGGCGGTAAAAGGTGACGCTTGCTGAATCGAGCCATCCATCTTTTTGACCGCCGAGTAGGCCCTCCGCCAATCGTTCTGATAGGCATAGCTTGAGATGTGGGCAAGATGGAGTCTTGGGTTGCTGGGATATCGGCTGACTAATCCTTCGAGCTCGCGGCTCGCTTCCTGCATTCGCTCAGGCGCCTTTTGCATGATGAGGTCGCTGTAGATGAACCGAGCTGCATCGGCATAGGGGCCTCCCTCAACCATAACAGCCTCAATGTAAGGGAGGCTCTTGTCGGAATTACCCGTGGGAATAAACCAGAGAAACGGTGCCATTAATTTCGCGAATGATGGCAGGTGGTCTGCATAGAAATAGGCCATGCCCAAAGGCAGCTTCACTGCGGTCAGGTCGGGATTCTTAGCCAGTGCAGCTTCGAAGGCCTTGATGGCTTGACTGCCGTGACTGCCTGCATCAAAGAGATTGCCTCGCAGCGCCGACAAGTAGGAGTGCCCGAAATGACCTCGACCGCATTGAAACAGAGTCTCAGGCGGACTTTGACGGCGGTTTTTAGGACAGAGCGCAATTAGCGCTTCGCTGAGGCCAAATAAATAGTCGTCCTCTCCTGTGCTATGGCTGTCCCATGACAGCCGGGTCAGGCGTGTGTCGAGATCCAGTGCAATGCCGAGGTGATAGCTGTCAGGCAGCATTTTCAGCCGCTCGGTTTGAGCAAGCGCTCGAACGTAATCGCCTTCAAGTCGAGCCGTGAGGATATCTTGTTCAAGTCCCAGGCGCACTTCGCTTGAATTTGAACTCAAGGCCCATTCGGATTTAAGGAGCATTGCTGAGATGAAAAAGAACAGATACAAAAATTTCATAAAAGGTTAAACGCAGAGACCGGTCACCTAGTTTAATGGATTTAGTGATTCAAAGTGGTAGCCTCCCCTTCGCTTTTGTAAACTGCACTCGATTTCCAGATCGAGTTGGGCGAAGATTAAAGTCGCAGCTGAAGGGGAGGACCGCGGGATTCCGTCCTGGGATTCTCGAGTCAAGGATGACGAGTTAGGCTGCAAAAATTGATGGTGATGAAAGGCCGTCAGAGTTCATAGAAAAGAGCGAGGACAGACTATGGCGAGTTCAACGACGGGCCTTAGCCAAAAACAATTAGATGCGTATTGGATGCCCTTCACTGGGAATCGGCAATTTAAATCGGATCCTCGCATGATTACCGCCGCGGATGGGTGCTACTACACCGATGGTGACGGCCGTCAAATTTTTGATGGTCTCTCTGGCCTTTGGACCTGTGGTTTCGGCCATAACATCCAGAAAATCAATGAAGCCATCGCGGCTCAGGTTAGAACGCTTGATTTCAGCCCGACCTTCCAATTTGGTCACAAAGGTGCTTTTGAGTTAGCTGAGCGAATTACCCAGTTTATGCCTGAGCACTTGAATCGTGTCTTTTTTTGCGGATCGGGTTCTGAGGCAGCTGACACTGCACTGAAGATTGCCCGGGGTTATTGGCGGGCCCAGGGCAAAGCCAGCAAAACCCGTTTGATTGGACGAGCCAAGGGTTACCATGGGGTGAATTTTGGCGGTATCTCGGTCGGTGGAATTGGCGGTAATAAAGCCAGCTTTGGCGAAGGCATTGCGTCGGACCATCTCCGGCATACTTGGTTGAGTGACAATTACTTTACACCTGGGTTGCCTGAGAAAGGGGCTGAGCGGGCGGATGATTTATTAGATCTCATTGCCCTGCATGATGCGTCGAATATTGCGGCGGTCATTGTTGAACCCTTGGCGGGTTCCAGTGGTGTCTTTCCGCCGCCGGTGGGTTATCTAAAACGGCTTCGGCAGATTTGTGATGACCATGACATCTTGTTAATTTTCGATGAAGTGATTACTGCATTTGGACGGATGGGGGCCAATACAGGCGCTGAAGCCTTCGGGGTGACCCCCGACATCATTAATATTGCAAAGCAAATGACCAATGGTGCTGTTCCGATGGGTGGGGTTGTGGTTCACGAGGATATCTACGACTGCTTTATGGACACCACGGCGCCCCACTATGCACTTGAGGTTCCACATGGTTATACCTACTCCGCGCATCCTTTGGCCTGCGCAGCAGGTTTAGCGGCGCTGTCGGTGCTAGAAGAAGAGCAAATGATCGAACGGGTGCAAGCCATCGCGCCTTATTTTGAGAAGTCGATCCATGAACTCGGCAATGCCCCTCGAGTGGTCGATATTCGTAACTATGGACTCGCCGGCGGATTGACCTTGTTCCCTTATGAGGGCGAGCCTCTGCGGCGGCCTTTTGAAGTCGCGATGTCGATGTGGAAAAAAGGTTTTTATGTGCGGTACGGCGGCGACACCATTCAACTTGGACTTCCCTTCATTGTTGAAGAACAAGAAATCTCTAGTTTGATGAATGCGCTTGGGGATAGTCTCTCGGAATGCGCCTGACTCGTTCGGCGGATCGCCCGCCTCTCCCGACTCCCGTTCGTTATTGAGGCGATGCGCCCGAGGGGTTATCCATCAGTAACGCCATCAATTTAAATGTCATCAGGATTAAGAGGAGAAGCAATTGAGTCAGCGACTACACGATAAAGTGGCAGTGATTACAGGAGGCACCAGCGGCATTGGAGAAGCCACCGCCAGTCTTTTCGTTGCCGAGGGTGCGCAAGTCGTGATTTGCGGACGTTCAGAAGAAAAGGGTCAGCGTTTAGCTTCGACACTGGGTGATCGATGCCGGTTTATAACGGCAGACGTCCTCATTGAAGCTGACATCGAGCGCACCTTGAACTTCGCAGTTGAGACCTTTGGCGGGCTTGATATTTTGTTTAACAACGCAGGGGGTCCAACTCATGGGCTTGTGGATGCGGTTGCGCGAGAGGCCATTGTCTATGCCACTGATTTGTTGTTCGCGAGCGCTGCGTTGGGTATGAAACATGCCATTCCGCATTTTCGGCAACGCGGTGGTGGCGTGATTATCAATAACTCCAGTGTCGCGGCGATCCGCGATAACCAAGGTGATTTGATTTATTCCGCCGTCAAGGCTGCTTTGACCCACTATTCAAAACTCTCTGCGGTGCGTCTGGGACCTGAGAATATTCGGGTGAATACGATCTCCCCGGGTGCGATAGCGACGCCTATATTTTGGGGAGGGTCGGCGAGAGCGAACACGCTCAGTGACGAGGAGAACGACAAAAAGATGGCAAAGCTTGAGGCTAACTTAGCCAAAGCAACGCCCCTCAGTCGTTCGGGTGTCGCGGCGGATATCGCTCAAGGCGCGCTTTACTTGGCCTCGGCTGATGGATCATTTGTCAATGGACATGATCTCGTCATTGATGGTGGCCGAGTGAATATGTTCCATGAGGCGCCTGCTTAAGCAAACCTTTTACGCGAAGATTTTGGAGGGGTTGTTGATAAAACCCCTCAGCCGTTAGGCATCAAACGCTAACCGAGGAACAAAACAGGCTTTAATGCCCTGTTTGGATGCTTCGTCGTAGAGTCTTTAGATGCGCCAGCGTCGCCAAGCCCTCGACAATTGCTCAGCCGTGAGCAATCGGCTCGGCTTGAGGCAGGTTCAATCGTTCCATGGCCAATGCCCCAATTTCATAGCTGCGAAGGCGCCGTTCTGGGTCAAAAATTGATGAGACCAACATTAATTCATCGGCGCCTGTTTCCTCGATAAACCGCGCAAAGCCGTCAGTCACGGTATCAAGATCACCAACGGTTGAGCAGCGACCGATCTCTTTGACCATTTGCTGCTCCGCTGGAGATAACTGGGTTTCAAAATCTTCAATCGGCGGTGGCAACGGACCGGGAGTGCCCCGGCGCAAATTCACAAATGATTGTAGCGAGGAAGATCTAAGGTGCTGGGCTTGCGCATCACTTTCGGCGGCGCAGAGGTTGAAGCCCAGCATGACATAGGGCGCTTTAAGGGTTTCAGAGGGCTTAAATTGTGCACGATAAGTCTCGAGCGCAGCGGTCAGATAGGTTGGAGCGAAATGGGAAGCAAAAGCGAAAGGAAGACCCAGCATTGCCGCAAGTTGGGCCCCAAAAAGGCTTGACCCTAGAATCCAGAGGGGAACCTTTGTGCCGCTGCCTGGTGTTGCGCTGACCCGCTGGCCGGGCTGCACATCATTTAAATAATGTTGTAGCTCCACGACATCCCGAGGAAAGTCTTCGACGTTGCCATTGAGGTTCCTGCGCAGCGCCTGCATGGTCAGGCCATCAGTTCCCGGCGCACGTCCTAGACCGAGATCAATTCTGTTGGGGTACAAGGTTGCAAGGGTTCCAAATTGTTCAGCAACCATGAGCGGCGCATGATTGGGCAACATAATGCCGCCAGATCCAACTCGAATCGTCTGGGTCGCACCAGCAATGTGGCCAATGACAACTGCAGTAGCTGAGCTCGCAATCCCAGGCATGTTGTGGTGCTCTGCGACCCAATAGCGGTTGTAACCCCATTGCTCAGCGGCGATCGCGAGATTTTTTGTGCGTTCCAGAGCCGTCGCTGAATTGCTCCCCTGGGTAATCGGTACTAGATCTAAAATTGAAAATGCTGTCATAGTCTTGATGTGTTCGCTGAGATGACTTGATTATGACAGAAAATTCAATTGGGGCATGTAGCGGGTAACCCACGACGCTTGAGTGCAATCGATGGCGGGTCTTCGAACGTCATCAAAAAATCAGAGGGTCTACATTGGATGCGCCTAAAGCAACGGCTCCCAAGGCAACGGCGCCTAAATCATGCGCTCCCAAACTAGAACGAAGAGGTTGTTTAAATCCTGGCAATGCTGAGCAGATAGGGCCGCGAGTTCGCATTAGAAAACAACGACTGTTTTCGTCAAGGATGGCTCATGGTGGCTAAAAAACATCAACTTTTTCAGCACTATTTGTCATCCTGCACGTAGGAGTCAGTGGTAAGATGGATAAAAGCAGCGCCTGCAAGCGTTGAGAATGGACCGCTCCTAGCAGTAAGACCTTGAGGACAGCCTGTGGCAGAGATAGCGTTGTTTCCGATTCCTGAGCTTGTGGCTTTTCCCGGCCACGAAGTGCCTTTGCATATTTTTGAACCCCGGTATCGCAAGATGGTGACGGACTGTGTGGCTGCCGATAGGCCTATAGGGGTCTGCCATACCCGAAAAGAGATTCGAGCAGCAAAGCCTTCAGCATCAACGGAGGAAGCGCTCAACAGTAATCAGGCAACCTACCTCCCTTTTGAAGTGTTTTCTGCGGGGCCCTGCCGAATTCACGAAACCCTGCCGGATGGTCGTATTCATGCGTCCATCGACATGACTGCCCGCTACCGGGTTATTGAGGAAGTACAAACCCTCCCCTACAAGATTGTTCGTGCGGAGCTGCTGGCTGACGAGGATGCCGCTTCACAGTATGTGGCCCTGCAAAAAGAGATCAACGACAGCTTATTGGCATTGATCGGCGATGAGCACGAACAACTGAAAAAGATCCTATCGGAAGAGAGCTGGGTAACGCAGTCCTCGGAGGATTTTTCGTATCGGATTTTCCAGTTCTTAAAATTCGAGGCGGATGTGATGCAGCAATTGCTAGAGTGTAATTCTATCGAGTCGAGACTCCACCTCATTGGCGGACTGCTCAGTGGCAATCCGGTCCATTGACCTGCCGCCTTGCCTACTGCGCGTTATATCGCGCTTGTTTCCTCGCAACGAGACGTTGTAGCCGTTTGTGAAGATGGGCTGTCAGCGGCCAAGTCACACAAAGATAAAAGGCGACGACAAATAAAGCTGTGGGCACAATTGCATAAAGGATGCCCAGCCACAGAAGTTCAGTAGAGCCGTTGACCACGTCTGCCGCAACCGAGTATCCCACCAATCCGAGAATGGGGAGCGAAAGCCCGCCGAAGGATGCCGCACACTTGGTCATGAAGCCAAGAATCGCGAAGTAGCTCGCCGGTCGCGCGTTGCCTGACCTGACCGTATCAAAATCCACAACATCCGCCAGCATTGCTCGGGGAAGATAGGCGAAGGCTCCAAAACAAAATCCCTTCAAGGCGAACAACACATAAAATTCGATGACCTGCCCATGCTCAAGCATGAAACAGGCGATCGAAATCAGACTCACCATTACCATTGCAGCTGCCAATGATTGGTGCTTCCCGAAACGGTGCGCAATCCAATCCCAGACAGGAATGGCGAGTAAACCGATTCCGAAGTAAAGCACATACAGCCTTCCTACTCGGTCGGCGCCAATATAGTCCTGGACAAAAAATAAAGAGAGGGTGTTTCGGAAATTCTCACCGCCTGCAATCAGCAGTTCTATGGCCAAAATTCTAAAAAACAGCTGGTTTCGACTCATACTTTTGAGGGATTGAAATAAAGAGACTGAGGGTGCCTTTGGCACTGAAACTTCGGGTACCTTCATCAGCACCACGAGCGCCGTAATGGGCAGCAACGTCACAATGACCCAAGAAAAATTGCTCAGGACAAAACTGGCGGTGCGATCGTCAAAGACTTCCTCCGAGATGAGCACGATCGCTGACGCGACAATCAGTCCAGCCAGAACATATTTTTCACGCGCCGATTGAATCATCGTTCTGGCGTGGTATTCGCTCGACAACTCCATGCCCCAGGCCGCGTAGGGCAGACCTAAAAGGGTGGTGGCAAGTCTGAGCAAAATGAAAAAAAGTGCCAAATAAAGCACGGTGCTGCCTTGGTCTGGATTAAGCAGCATCCAAACCGCAACCGCATAAACGGGCACGCCAATGGCAATCCAAGGTTTACGGCGTCCCCAACGAGTTTGAAACTGGTCTGACATAAAGCCCATGGCAGGATCGGATAGCGCATCAAAGATAGCCGCTGAAAAAATAACAAGACCGATTAGTCCCAGATCAATGCCGATTTCGGTCGAGTAAAGTCGTGGTATCCATACCGCCAGTGGGTAACCGATAATCGCAAGCGGCAGACTGACAGAGCCATAGATCCAAGCGGTAGATTTTGAAATGGAGGTCATCGAACGATCCTGAACTGTGAGCGATGTGCGAGCGTGTCATCGTGATCCGGGCCCCAGTCTGCCAAGGGTCGCGCTGTGAGTCTACTCAAGGTTTTTGGGTCGGATTGATCTCGGAAGCGACGAATAGTCGGTGCTAACTAGGTATTGAGGGTGATATCGGGTAGTATGGCGGCTCGCGCAAAGTTAACTGTCTCTTTCCCTTCACTGTTTGTGTTTTAAGTTTGTGTAAAAAGTCCAGTTGATACAGAGAAATCGTTGAATTTGACTGGCAGGTGGCGCGGCGCCAGACCCAAATTCTGGACGACCCAGTGAAACAGCCATGAAGATTACCCAAAATGCTGCAGTCGTGATGCATTACACCCTGACCGATGATGCGGGTACGGTGGTGGATTCCTCACGGGATCAGGACCCGTTGAGTTATATCCATGGATCTGGGGGATTGATTCCTGGGCTTGAAGCTGAGTTGGAAGGTCAGGGTCCTGGGGACCAAGTTCATGCTGTGATCCCGCCTGAATTGGCCTACGGCGATGTGGAAGCGGACCTGATTCAAGTTGTGCCTCGATCGGCGTTCCCTGGTGTAGAGGTGATCGAAGTGGGTATGCGGTTCACCGCGTCAGACCAACAGGGTCAGCAGCAAACCGTGTCGGTGACCCAGATCGAAGCGGATGAAGTTACGGTTGATGGTAATCATCCCCTCGCCGGTCAAACGCTTCACTTTGATGTTGAGATCTTGAGCGTAAGACCGGCAACGGAAGAAGAAATCGATCACGGGCATCTGCATTCGTAAGGTAAGTGGGTGTTGGCTTGGGTTGGTTCTGGACTCCCCATTGCATCAGCAATAACAAGCGGCAAAAAAACAGTAATAAGGAAAACGCGTGAAGATCTACGTAGGAAATTTACCCTTTAAGATGACGCTCGAAGAGCTCTCGGAGATGTTTGAAGCTTTTGGCGGCGTCGCTGATGCGGTCATCATCAATGATCGAGAGACGGGCCGCTCTAAAGGGTTTGGTTTTATTGAAATGAGTGAAGACCAAGCAGCGAAAGCAGCAATCGACGCTTTAAACGGTAAAGATGTAGGCGGTCGAGCATTGACCGTTAATGAAGCACGGCCACGAGAGGAGCGTTCGCGTCGATAAGCGCGAGAAAAATATTATGGTTAAAAAAGCACTTTCTGAAGGACAGGCGCAGCAATCCTTGCGTGATAAAATAGTGTCTGAGACCGAGGCTTTCCTAGCATCAGGGAAGAAGATTCAAGAGATTCCTAACGGTGTCAGCGGACAGAACGGTCAAAGTGGTTCTCGTCACATTCGGATCAGCACTAAAAAAGATTAGTTTGCAGCATTGGATTGAAGCAATCTATGCGCCTTCATCACCAGTTTCCAGGCTGTAGTCAACAGCCTAGTTAGTCCCTATGATGCTTCTGAGGTGAAATCTAGCTTTAGGAGAATCAATGAACCCAGCCGAAATAGATGAATTTCGCGTCCAAGTCCGCGCTTGGCTTAGCGATAATAAACCCGCTGATCCTGGATTTTTGTTGCCGGAAACTTTTATGGAGGTTGGCACTGACCAACAATTCGAGTTCCTACGAGATTGGCAGCGGAAGGTATTTGAGGCGGGCTATCTCGGTATGTCGTGGCCGGAAGCTTACGGCGGTGGCGGACAGCCTCAGCTGATGCAAGAGATCGTCAATCAAGAAATGGCCGTCGCCCGGGTCCCGTTTGTACCGAATACCATCGGTTTGAATTGGGCAGGACCTTTGATCTTGGATATGGGATCAGAAGCGGATAAAAATCGCTACATAAAAAATATCCTCAGCGCTGAAGACATTTGGTGCCAAGGTTTTTCTGAGCCTGATCACGGCTCTGATTTAGGCAATGCCCAGGTTCGGGCCGTCAAGGATGGCGATGAATACGTTGTTAATGGTTCCAAAATTTGGACCAGTCTTGGCAGCTATGCAAAATACATGATCCTGATTGCACGAACGTCCACTGAAGGATCCAATAAGTACGCTGGACTGAGTTTCTTCCTTGCGCCAATGACCGTCTCTGGCATCGATCCAACCCCGATTAAGAAATTGACGGGAGAGTATGGTTTTTGCCAGACCTATTTTGATGATGCCCGAATCCCCGCCGATTGTATGCTTGGACAGGAGGGTGAGGGTTGGTCTGTCGCAATGAAGACGCTGATGTTTGAGCGCGGTGCAGTGGGGGGGCAGGCGGGTGGTCTGTCGATGATGGACCTCAATATTAACGACATTATCGAACTCGCTCGCAGAGCCACCCGAAACGGTCAACCAGCGATCGATGATCCGCTAACCCGTGATGAGCTTACTAAACTCGTTCTTGAAGCGAGAGGGAACGGCTTGATGGGGTCAAAAGCGAAGATACCCGCTTTGAATCAGACCTATCCGACCGCGGTTGCGATGTCTTCAAAGTTGCGTGGTAGTGAGCTAAAGCGAAAGATGACTCGGTTTGCGCTCTCTCTTCAAGGAGCGAACGGCGCTCGCTACATTAGTGAGCAGGCAATGGATGGTGGTAAGTGGCAGCGCTCCTATCTGAATGCGTTCTCAGCCACGATCGGTGGCGGCACCTCGCAAATTCAAAAAAATATTCTCGGCGAACGGGTTTTGGGATTACCGAAAAGCTAGGAGGCGATAGTGATTGTATTTTCAGAAGAGCAAGCCATGTTGCTCGATACAGCCAACGAGTTTTGCCAGAACCAAGCGCCTAGATCAGCGGTTCGAGACGTCATCAATGCAGGCACTGCCATGGATCCAGCGCTTTGGCAGACCATGGTGGATCTAGGTTGGTTGGGGATTTCGATTCCTGAGAGTTATGGCGGGCTCGGAATGAATTTGGCGGATGCTGTCCCTATCTTTGAAGCGATGGGTCGTCAGTTAATGGATACCCCCTTGTTAGCGACGACTTTGGCGGCTCAAGTGTTGATTCAAGATGGCAGTGATAATCAAAAAAGTACTTGGCTCCCCAAAATCAGCGCTGGAACCATCGCTGCGGTTGCCTACCAAGAAAATGATGGAAACTGGGATCTGGGTGCCATTGATGCGGTGCTAACGCCTACAGATTCGGGGGAGTTCACCCTTTCAGGAACCAAGATGTTGGTGCCAGACGCGGAAGTTGCTGAGGTGTTCATTGTTTCAGCGCGTCTTCAAGGGAAACCGGTTTGGTGCTTGGTTTCTAGTGAATCCCTTGAATCGAGTCAGTTCGAACGGGAAACCGTTATCGATGAAACACGGCACAGCTATTGCGTTCAGTTCTCTGATGTAGCTGTATCGCCAGATGATGTGTTGCCCCTGTGTCAATTCCACCCATTTGAGATGGCCTCGATGATGTTGATCGCTGCAGAAATGTCCGGTGGCCTAGCCGGTGTGCTCGAGGTGGTGGTGGATTATCTCAATACACGCAAGCAATTTGACAAGCTCATCGGAAGTTACCAGGCCTTGAAGCATCCTACCGTTGACATGCTCTTGGGCTCGGAGTTGGTTCGGTCGACTGTCTATCATGCGGCAACCGCGTGGCGCGAAAACGAGTCAGCGAGTGCAGTCGAAACGGCTATCAGGATGGCCAAGTGCTGTGCCAGTGAGCAGTTTTCAGAGGCAGGTGATCGAGGAATCCAGTTCCATGGTGGGTTTGGGTTCACCTACGATTGTGACGCTCAGCTTTTTTTGAGACGCGCGTTGTGGTCACAATATCAATTAGGCGACGAACGCTATCAGCGGCAAAAATTGGGTGGCCTTTTCTTTTGATGATCAGTGAAGGTTTGCTGAGCGTTCGATTATCATTATCGCTGGTTTGAGCTACTGAGCCATGGAGCAGGTATGGCGCTAATATCCGCAGAATTGGCCGAATCGGGTCGGCTGTCCGAGAGGCAAGTGTCTCAATGGCGGGAGTCCGGTTATACGTTGGTCCAAGGTCTGATTGATCCCCACGACCTGCAGGAACTGTTAGCACTCGCTGATGAAACGTTTCCAAAACCAGGCACTGAGGCGGCCGCAAGTATCACCGACTTTGGTAGCAATGGCGCTTGGGTGTTCCCCTCCGGGCACCGAATATTCAACGAAATCACCCTAAACCCACAACTGCTTCAAGCGATCGCCAGCTTGCTGGCCGTCGATGTCGAGCGGCTTCGTCTTACACAATCGGATCTATGGCCTAAATACGGACGCGTTGAGAAAGTTTCTAGCCAGGACAATATGGACCAGAGAATCCACGTGGATTATCCAAACCATTCCCTCGTCCATCCTCCCGAGTGGAACCATCCAGAAGCCGTAGAACTGATAGTCTATTACTCGGATGCGAGGGATTGCGGGGGTGAAACGGCAGTGGTGCCTCGAACCGGCCGGGATGATGTTGCGTATCGCTGGCCGATCATAGACTCTCCAGGGATCGGTGCATTGCCGTTCATCAATGATCGAGCGTCTGCCGAGGCTGTTTTGAAAGCTAGTCATCCCGAAATGTTTGATTTTCGAGCGCAACTTTACGATCGGGAAGCCTATGTTGATTTTCGACAAGGCGACATCCTGTTGTATCGCCACGATACGTGGCACCGAGGAACGCCCCTAAAGCCTGGGACGCGGCGCTTAGCGCAGAATATGACATTCAGAGTGGCAGATGCGGAGTGGGTGAGCACCCTGCATCCGGGATGGTCTTGGTCTGCGTATCGACCCAGTCAGTTTTTGGAGAAATGGATAGCGACCTGCTCGGTGCTGCAGAGAACGGTGATGGGATTTCCAGCGCCTGGGAACGCCTATTGGACAGAGGCGACGCTGGCAGCTGTAGCCGCGCGGTATGGACCCTTGGGCTTTGATCCGACGCCCTACCGATTGTAAGACGCCAATAGAAGAGCTGAGCGGTTCAGCCTCGAGGGCTAACTCGGGTTGAAACGCATGAAGGGATTCAGGACCTGCTTGATGCCGGTTAGTTTGATGGGTGCTGAAAGGACAGAGAGGCAGACGCAAGATTCGTTTTGTGCGGCGATCGGCTGATGAACATCTCCGGCTTCTCGGATTAAAAAGTCACCCTCGTGATACATGCCTTGTTCGTCTGAGAAGGTCCCTTTCAGGACCACAGTGACTTCTGTACCTTGGTGGTCGTGTATCGGCGTTCTACCGCCTGCTTCAATTCTGTGTAGTGCGAGCTCGTATTCGGTCTCACCAACGGTAATAGGGGCAACCGAGACGGAAGAGGATAAAGATCGCCAATTTAAGGTCGATCGGCCAACGAACTTGTGCAAGTAATCAGGTATTTCATTGGCTAACTCCGTGTCCGCCAGTGTGTTGGCGTCGGGTACTGCGACAGTGCTGGAAGGCGTATCGTCTAGCTGTGCGTCCAGTTGATCAAGCGTATCGGCAAGTAAGGACGACGAAATCTCGATGCCTTCGCAATCGCTCAGCAGCTCGCCGCCAAGGGCATTGAGCCCACTGACCGCCTCCCGGCATTGGTCGCAGAACTGCAAATGAGTCGTGACTGAGATTGCAGGGGCGAGTGATAATGCGCCCGCTGAGTAATCGGCTAAAAACTGTGTTGGTGGATGGTTCTTGATCATTGTGCGTAGGCTACCTGTTGGTCTTCCCCATTCGGGCTTAATTTTAATTTTAATTTTTGTAGAGCTAGACGAACCCGGGATTTGACGGTTCCCAAGGGAATGCTTAGTTCGTCGGCGACCTCCTGCCCGGATTTACCTTGAAAATACATCAGGGTGAGGACTTGAAGCTGTTCTTGCGGTAACTCCGCGAGATGGGCTTTGATGTTCCCGGCGTTGCGAGATTGGATCAGAGCGGTGAATGGTGAGGATTCCTCATTTTCATCAAAAAGGTCTTCTGCTACCAGCTCGTCGGTTTGTTGATTTTTCTTGCTGTGCTTTCGTAACCAATCAATGCGCGTGTTCCTAGCGATGGTATACATCCAGGTACTGGCGGCGGCTTGCGCAGGTGCATAGCTGGGCGCTTTCCTCCAGACTTTGATCATGGTTTCCTGGACCAATTCTTCTGCTTGCTCAGGCTCGACGCCACCGCCTTTGAGCAAAAAGCCTTTTAAAAGTGGTGCAAAATGAGAAAATAGCGCGCCGAAAGCTGACTTGTCCTGATGGCTACCGACGCGGACTAGTAGGGCGTTCCAATCGGGCCCGCTGTCTTTTTTCATGGGTACCTTTCGAGTGCTGTAATCGGCCATTATGATGAATCGTTAAGAGTTATGCCATGGTG
>MDTB01216662.1_pt1 | contig 32605 bp, 31 predicted proteins | sample 811161 | NCBI WGS metagenome assembly MDTB01 (sample SAMN05326650, study PRJNA326480) | marine metagenome | isolation source: seawater | place: Mediterranean Sea | collected 2009 | reverse complement strand
ATTTTCATAAATATATTTACCTCTAAATTTATTATTTGCATAAATGCCTCCAACTCTAGCAGCGGCAATAATTACAAGTTTCGGTTTTTTTTTTTTAAGAAAATTGAAAACCTTTGACTGATCAAGAAGATTTAATTGAGTTTTGTTTTTTGTAATTAAATTAACGTATTTTTTTTTTTTAAGTTCACGTAAAATAGATGAACCTAAGTGACCTTTATGGCCAGCAATAAAAATTTTAGAATTTTTATTTATCATTAATTTTTAACTCAAAGTTTATCATTTCATCAATTAATTGAGTTAAAGATATTTCAGGTTTCCACTTCAAAATTCTTTTTGCTTTTGAGTAATCTCCTTTTAAATTTTTTACCTCTAATGGTCTAAAATATCTTTTATCAATTTTTATAATCACTTTATTGTTTTGATCTACTGCATGCTCATTTAAGCCTTTACCTTTCCATTTTAATTTAAAATTAAGTTTTTTAGACACAATATTTATAAATTCTTTAATTGTTTTCTGTTGGTTTGTAGCAATCACAAAATCATCTGGTTGCTTTTGATTTAATATTTTCCACATTGCTCTTACATAATCTTTTGCGTGGCCCCAATCTCTTTTAGAATATAGATTTCCAAGATATAAGGTTTTCTGTTTTCCTTGTTTTATTTTGACAAAAGCTTTTATAATTTTTTTTGTAACAAATGTTTCACCTCTCTTTGGGCTTTCATGATTAAACAAAATTCCATTAGATGCGAAGATATCGTACGCATCTCTATAAATTTTTGTAATGTTGTGTGCATAAACTTTAGCAGCAGCATAAGGGCTTTGAGGGTTAAATAATGTATTTTCATTTTGTGTTTTTTTTTGTGTTCTTCCATACATTTCGGAAGTTCCAGCTTGATAAAACTTAATTTTTTTCTTTTTTTTTAAACTTCTAATACTTTCGAGGACTCTTAGAGTTCCAATTCCATCAACATCGCTTGTATATTCTGGAGTTTCAAAAGATACAGCAACGTGAGATTGGGCAGCCAAATTATATATTTCATCAGGCATAATTTTAGAAATTAATGAATGTATCAAAGAACTATCAACGAGATCGCCATAATGAAGAATTAATTTTCTTTTTTTTTTGTCTGGAGCTTCGTATAAATCATCTATCCTTGAAGTATTAAAACTTGAAGATCTTCTAATTACTCCATGAACAATATAATTTTTTTTTTGTAAATATCTTGCAAGGTAAGAACCATCTTGACCTGTGATCCCGAATATAAGCGCTATCTTTTTCAATTTTATTTCCTCAATGATATAATATTACTTATGTCTGGTTTTTTAATATCCGAAAAAGATCTTACAACATTAGTACCTTCAGTTTGTCCCCAAATATCGTATATAATACCCTTAAATTTTAATGAATTAAACTTTTGATCGACGTATGGAAGAAAAATTAGCGATGAATATTTATCTAAATCTTTAATATCTATTCTTTCAAAATCAGGGATCCTATGAGTTATATAATCATCATAGAAATAAACCTTGAAATTATTGCTTGTTAAGTAATTACCTAATTCAAGAATATAAGTTTCTTCCAATGATGAAGTGTTTGATTTATAACCAATTCCTGCAAAAATTATTGTCTTAATATTTAAATTTTTAAATTTTACTAAATCATTTTTTAAGAAAGTCAGGATTTGTTTATTAGTATCAGAGGATGCCTCTGCAATATAATAACTCAAATTTTTTCTTTTAGAGTCAAATTTTAATGCTTCAACATCACGAGGAAGGCAAGGGCCAGAAAAAGGTCCTCCAGCTTTAAGATATTTTTGGCCTATTCTACTATCTAAACCAATTACTTTTAAAACAATAGACGCATCTAAGTTTTTATCACTATTGCAAATGATTTTTACCATATTCGAAAATGAAATTTTCAAAGTTAAATAAGAGTTAACAAGAAGTTTTACATATTCAGCTTCCTCTAAATTAAGATTTGTAGTTAAATTTTTTTTATAAATTTTGTTATATATTTCTGTCAGTTTATTTTTGGCTTTAATATTATCGTAACCAACAAGTACAAAGTCTGGTTTCTCCAGCCCCTGAATCACATCACCTAAAGCAACAAAATATGGATTATACACAAATGAAAAATCGATATCTTTTTTTAATCCTGCTTTTTCCATGTATGGGATTAATTCATTTTTGAAAGAACCTGGCATTACGGTTGAATTAATATTTATTATATATGGTTTATCTCTTGAATTAATTTTTAGATATTTTGAAACATGATTTAAAACTTCAAGAATATATGAGTTATCGAAATTTCCATCTTTTAGGCTGGGTGTTGGTACTGTAATAAAACAAATTTCCGTATCCTTTAATGCATCATTAATATTTAATGAATAATTTAAATCATTATTATTTTTTCTATAACTTTCCAAACTTTTTTCAAATTTAAGATATTGGTTTCCATTTTTTAAATTTAATAGATGCTTTTCATTCTTGTCATAACAGTTTATAGATAAACCAGATGAAGACAAAAATTCAGCCATTGGGTAACCCAGTTTACCTAATCCTATAACGCACAAATTCATGTTAAAAAGTAACTATTATATTTCATTTGTTGTAGCAACTAGAAATGATGATCATGGAGAAAATATGTCAAATAAAAATCAATATTTTATTGATAGGTGGGCATATCTTGCGAATAAATTTAATCTTTCATGTGAATTAATAATTGTAGAATGGAACCCTCCAGAAGAACATCCAAAATTAATAGATCAGCTTAAAATTCCTAAGTTAAACAATGGCCAAAAAATAAAATTTATTACAATTCCTAATAATGTTCATAAAAAATTCAAAAATTCTGACAAATTAGATTTTTTTCAAATGATAGCTAAAAATGTGGGTATTAGAAAAGCTGAGGGAGAGTTTATTCTTTGCACTAATATTGATATAATTTTTTCAGATGAAATTTTTGAATTTTTTTCAAAAAAGAAATTAAATTTAAAAACAATTTATAGAACAGATAGATATGATATTGATTTTGATAAATTTAATAAAGTTGAAATTAGCCAAAATGAATTAAATCATAATTTAACTTTTATTCATAAATCTAATTTTTCATTAGATATAAAAAATAAAAAAAAATATTTTGTAAATGTTGGTTGGGGCTATTTTTTTAATCTGGTCTATAAATTTATAAAAAGAAATTTTACTAAGAATACTCTAATCAATAATGATAATCCAATAAACACAAAAAAATTAAAAAAAAAAATTAATATATCAAAACTAAAACATCTATTTTCATACATAAAAAATATTTATTTAAATAAAAACATTCATACTAATGCATGTGGGGATTTTACACTGTGCTCAAAAAATATTTGGTTAGAGTGTGGTGGTTATTATGAATTTGAAGGTTATTCATTTCATATAGACTCTTTATTTTTATGGTCAGGATATTTTAAAAAATTTAATTTTGAAAATTTATCTTACAGGATTTACCATATAAATCATAAAATTGGTTCTGGATTTTCTTTTAGTGATAATGAACTTGAAAAGAGGTTAAATAAATCTGGTATACCTTTTATTGATAATTACGAGGTTACAAATTACATAAATTTAATTAAAAAAAAACAAAACCTTAATTCTGAAAGCTGGGGAAAATATTATGACTAGTTTTTTTAAAAAAAAATTCATTAAGTCATTAACTTTACTTTTTTTAAAACAATTATCTAGAATAATATCACCCTTAATAAATTATTTGACTGAAATAAATTTTGAAAAAAATATGTTTCGAATTCAAAATGACAAATGGAATATTATTCCTGGTGACCAAAACAAAATTAGGGCTAACAGTCAGGAGTTATTAAAACTTTCAGATAAAGATTTACTTAACAAGTTTAATCAATTTATTTTAGAAGATAAATCTAATTACAGATCAGAATATAGAAAAAAATATATTTTGGGAAAAAATTACAAAAAAATTTTAGATTTAGGTTGTGGCCTTGGTAGGGATGGAATTTTTTTAGCAGAAAGAGGTTTTGAGGTTACTTTTGCTGATGTCATCCCCTCTAACATCAAACTCGTTGAAAAAATTTGTAAATTAAAAAAATTAAATTGTAAATTTAAATTAATCCAATCTTACGAGGACTATGGAAGTTTGGGAACTTTTGATTTAATTTTAGCAATGGGTAGTTTGCACCACATGCCAAAAAAAGTAACCAAAAAATTATACAAATAATGTTTAAAAATTTTGAGAGTAATAAAACAAAATTTCTAATTCTCTCTTATCCTTATAAAAGATGGAAAAATGATGGATGTTTGCCATATAGATTCTGGGGTTTGAGGACAGACGGTGGGGCACCATGGACCGAATACTTCACATTAGATAAAATATTATTTATTTTTTCACAAAATTGTGAACTTATTGATGAATATAATTATAATGATGAGTTTATATATTTTTATTTAACTATAAAAAAATGATTATGAGTATATATAGATTTTTCAAAGAAAAATTTCTTTTAATTATTTATATTTTTAAATACCCAGAGAGATGTATAAAGAAGTCTTATGTAATAAAAAAGAAATTTGTTTATCCTTATGAGCAGTTAATAAAAATCCATAATGTACTAGCTCAAAAGAAATCTTTTTTTCAAATTAAAGCAAATACAGAGGCATTAAAAATTCGTTTTTATTTTAGTGAAGATTATTCAAATAAATCAGATAATTTTATTGAAAAAATTTATTATTCAAAAAATTGTCATTTCACTGTTAAAGAAAAATTTAATCAAAAAATTAAAATATTACTAATATATAGTCAAGTAAGTTCAAATATTTTTAATTTAGAACTAAAAATTACCTTTAAAAATTTATTTTTAAATATTGTTTATTTTAATAAAGAAGAAGAGATAAAACAAAAAAAACTTTCAATGAATACATGCATTATTATTCCTGCTTTTGGAAAAACTGCATCAACTACAGTATTAAGATCGATTGCAAATTTAAAAATTCCTACTGCAAAGTACGAAAAATTTGGTGAAATTTTTAAGAAAATTAGTTTTAAAAATGCAAGTTTTATAAATAGATATGAGGGTATTCCTTACAATAAATTAAGTATTAACAAAATATCTAATTTTAAAAGCTCTATGGATAAAATTGGTGCTATTGATTACTTGAACGTATCAAATAACTTTGAAAGTGTATATAAGAGGAAAATTTATATAATAATATTTAGAAATATATTTGATGCTTATTTATCTGCAAATTTCCATACCTTAGGCAAAAAATATGCTAGACAAAATTTTTCAAGCAAGAAACTTATAAACTTATTAGATAAAAAAGAATTGTCATATTATAAAAGATACAATAATTGGGTAAGATTATTATTAAAAAATTATAAATTGAACTTAAAAAAATTTAAAAAAAAAAAATATTTCTATTATTATAAATTTAAAAATTGTGAGTTTTATCTATTAAATTTAAATGATTTGAATAACTTTTTTGATTTTTTAAGTAAAAAAATTTTAAAGAAAAGAATTAAAATTTATAAATATAATGTAGGCAAAACAAAAGAATACTCAAAATTGTATTTAAGCATAAAAAAAATTTATAAACATCAAAATATAAATATCAAAAATTTAATATACTTAAAAGAAATTCAAAAAATGTTGAAGATTTGAAATAAGTTAATAAAGAATGAAAAAAACAAAATTTTTAATTATACATCCTAATAAATCTAGCTTTTATGGTATTGATTATATTAACTCAAAATTTCTTCAGAGTGTTTTAAATAAAATTGGATATAAAATTATATCATTTGAAGAAAAAGAATATCTTAAGTCATTACATCATTTTTTAACAGGAAATGTTTTAAAAAAAATATTTATTCTTCTATTGTTTTCTTTTTTTTTTCTGAAATATAAATTATTAAAATTCAATTATACGATAGCATTTAATGCAAAAACAATTTTGGATTATGGATTTTTAATAAACAAAAATTATTCAAATCTTTTTTTTAATATTTTAAATATTAAAACTATTTTAAAGTGGGATCATATTGATCTTCAAATTCCATTAATAAAAAAAACTTTTGAAGAAAATTACAATTGTAAAGATGTTAGTTTTGATTTTAGACAAAATTGCTATAATTTTACCAATTTCAAGTTTCAAAAAAAAACCTTCAATAAATTTAAAATTAATAAAATAAAAAATTTAAATTTTTATTTTATTCTCAAATATATAAAAAAAAAAAAATATAAAAAAAAAAAAAATTTATGTTTATGTGGATATTTAAATTTAGATACACAAATTAATTTTAAGAAGAGACTGATATTTAATAAATTGTATTCAAGTGGTGAAAACTCATTAAAAATATTTAAGGAATTTATTAATAAAGAATATCAATATAAATTTGACTCAAAATTAAAATTGATTGAATTAAATGATGAATTTTATGAGTTTAAAAAAAGAAAAATTATGAAAAACATAAATAGAATTGAATTTATTGGAAAAGAATTAAATAGAAATAAAATAGTATTTAGAAATATTAAAAAACATCATAATTATGCTGAGTTTTTAAAAAAAGTCGCAAACGAATATAAGTTTGTAATAAACCCAGTAAACCCAAATACTACAGTAAAAACTTTTAAACTTTTAACTATATTTTACTATGGTGGTTATTGCCTAGAGGAAGAAAATAAACAATTCCAACAATTTATATTTCTTAAAAAATATAATAATTTCATTTATTATAAAAATGAAATCGATTTAAAAAGTAAAATAAAATTACTAAAAAAAAATAATGATCTATACTATAGAATAAAAAATGAAATCAAAAATTTTGCAGAGCAAGTAGTCAATACATCAAATGAAAATTTTCTAAAAAAATTTTTATGAAAAGATTAGACGGATATAATTACATGAAAATATTGACTGATTGGGTCAAGAAGGAGGACATTTTTAAAAAAAAATTTGTGTGGCCTAGACAAATGGAAATTCACTTACCTGCTAATAAAAAAATTGCATGTGATTTTCATTGTTATTATTGCCAAGGTAGTAATTTAGATATGTCTCTTGGGATGGATGAAAAAAAAGTTCTAAAACTAATGGAGGAAATAGGACCTAATACATTCGAATATTATATTTATGGCGGGGCTTATACTGAACCACTTTTAAATCCATACTTTATGGATTTTATTAAACTCACAAAAAAAAATAATGCACATTTTGGCATCCATTCAAATGGGTCACAACTTAAAAAGCTTCATGAAAAAGAGAATTTTTGTACTAAACTTGTAAAGTTAATGAAAACAAAAAGAGATTATTTTTCATGTAGTTTAGATGGTGGATCAATTAATAGTCATATGAAAACAAAAAATATAAAATATGATGCCTGGTCTGAAATTATTGAAGGCTTAAAAATACTTGTCGAAGAAAGAGACAAAAATAAATCAGAAGGTTCTATTAGAGTAGCTTACCTGCTAAATAAATGGAATTCTGAAAAAGAGGAAATAGAAAGTTTTATAAATTTAATGAAAAATATTCGAGTAGACTCACTTAGATTTTCAATACCTTATGCCCAATACGGTAATGAAGTTTCAAAAGTTCAAAATTATAAAAAAAATGTTGAAAACAAACTCAATGAAAAATATAAAAAATTATTAGATCCATACATGTCAAAAAACAGTGATGAAAAGCCTTTTATTTTCTATTTTGCGCCAGTGAATCAAGATATTGATAGAATGTTAGACAAAAATTATAAACAGTGCGCATACACATATTACCAAACTACTATTGGATCTAGTGGTCATGTTTATAGATGTTCAAGCATTGCTACTCCAACTTTTGATTATGGAATTTTAGGAAAACAGCCACAAACAGTTGAAGAATTAAAAGAAATGATTTTAAAATCTCAAGATAAACATTTTAATTGTCAAACCTGCATTGCGTCCACTGCAAGATGTAATAGAATGGCACTAGAGATTAACACAGAATGGAATGAATATAATAACCCTGAAAATAAAATTGCTATAAAAGAAGAAACTTTTTATGAAGGATCAAAAAATAAAGCATTTGGGAAACATGTTTATAAAAATAAAAAAAGTAGATGGAACTTTTCAGGAAATAATTATTCGGATAAAGAACCTAAATCATTAAGAAAATATAAAGAATATTTAGAAAAAAAGTGTTATTAAATGAATTTTGAACAATAATATCCATGTTGAAAAAAAGTGTTTCGGCAATTATTGGCTCAGGATATTTTGCAAGAATTTATATAAAATATTTATTAAATTCAAATAGAACTCAATTAAAATATGTTTTTTTCAAAAAAAATAAGCCAATTGATTTAATTAGAGACAACCCTAAGATTTTTTTTACAAAAAATATCGCAGAAATTCTTAATAATAAAGAAATTGACAATATATTTATCATTACACCAATAGAGACACATTATAAATTATTTTATAAATGTCTATCAGCTGGATTTAATTGTTTAGTTGAAAAACCATTACTTACAAACAAAAAATCTATTTATTTGCTAGAAAAAAAATTTATAAATTTAAATAAATGTGTTTCCTATCCATATAAATTTTCTTCTGCCTTAAAATATATAAAAAAATTAATAAAATTAAATAAAATAAAAAATATACTAAATATAAATATTACTTTTTATCAATACGGCAAATTTTTTAAGCATGACATTGAGAAAATTTTAGGGCCTCATGCATTTACTATACTTAATGAATTTTATGAAATTAATAAAGTCAAATTTAAAAAAGTAATTTTATTTAAAAATCAAGGTATAAATGAAAAAGTTAGGTATGATATTTATCTAAAAAATAAATTAGTAGCAAATGTAAATCTTTGTATAAACTATAGCATAGGTAAATTAAGATCTATCGAAATTCTTTGTAAAGACTCTATTGTAAAATGGGATTTAAAAAATAATATTTCTACAGTTAAAATATATAAAAATAAAAGAATAAAATATAAAAACTATATGATTGGAAAAAAAGTTGCTTTTTATGAAAAAAAATTTAGTGAAAAAAATAACATTAATAACGTCATAAATCATTTTTTAACCAGCAAAAACGACAATTTAAAATTTACAAAAAATATTTTAAGTTTTATTTCTTAAGATTATTTTATTTGCAGCAAAGAATGATTCTTAAATGTAAAAATTTTGTCACAACCTTTTAAGTTTTCTTTTTTATGGGATACGATTATTACAGTTGATTGATGTTTAAGTTTTGTAATATTCTGAAAAATTATTTTTTCATTTTCCTCATCCAAAGCGTTTGTAGCTTCATCAAAAATTAATATTTCATTTGTGTCATAAAAGGCTCTTGCAAGAGCTATTCTTTGTCTTTGTCCTGAGGAAATTTTTCTGCTATGAGAACCAACAATATAATCTAATCCTTGTGTAAATTGATTTAGAAAAATATCGACTCGAGATAATTTAAGAGCTTGATTTAATTTTACTTCATTTAATTCTCTTTCAGAATTCATAATAATATTATTTTTAATTGTATCTTCAATCAAAAAGGTATCCTGAGAAGTAAAAGTAATTAAATTTTGAAATTTTCTAATTTCAAATTGATTATCTAATAATTTTCCATCTACAGAAATCTCTCCATTTTTTTGCTTGATAAGCAAAGTAATTAAATTAAGTAAAGTACTTTTTCCTGAACCGCTTTCACCGAAAACGCCAATTATCTCTCCTTTTTTTATTTCAAGGTTAACGTTTTGAATTACTGGATGATTTTTTTCATAGCTAAAAGAAATATTATTTAAATTAATGCTTTTTTTAAAATCTAATTTTTCATTATTCGGTACACTTAATAATCTATAATCTTTTAAACTAATGTTCTCTTTTATAGTCTCAATAGAGTTTTTAGAATATTGGAATCTTTGGTATTGAATTAGGATTTTGTTGTAAGATGGTATAGCTCTATAAGCTACTAAAAAATAAAACGTTAAATTTGATATTATAATATCATCAGTAAAACCTGAAAGAGTAAAATAGATGATTATAGTCAGTAAAATAACAATACCAGATATCTCCAATAAAGCTTTAGGAATTAATTGAACCACAAGATTTTTTGCATCTAATTTTGCTTGTTTTTCTGAAAAAGAGGAAAAGTTTTCAATAAGTTTATCAGCATTTCGTGAAAGATAAATATCTCTAATACCCACAAATATTCTTTGACTTAAAGTTATTAAATTTTCATGTATCTCAACTCTCTCGTGTGACCATTTTTTAATTTTTAAGTTAAATTTTTTAATTATTAAACCAACAATAATTATACTTGGAATAATAATTATAAAACTTTTTGCCTGACCAGAAAAAATAATTAAAAAAAATATGCCAAATAATATTATTATCTCACTTAAAAGAATCATTAAAGAGTATAAAAAATTGTTTGCGAAATTTACAGTTTCGGATGAAATGATTGTAAATAAAGCCCCCTGCTTTTTTGACATAAAAAAATTAAAATCTTGATGAAGAAATTTTTTTAAAATATCTTTGGCAATCCTTGCTCTATACTCACTTACAAAAAAACTGATAAACTTGTTAGTCATAATATAAAAAATATTTTTAACCACAAATATAAACAAAAATATTAAGCAAAATATTGGAACTATAATATCTCTATTTTTATTAATGGTTTCTGCAAAAAGATTTAAAAAAGTAATTTTTTCTAATTTTTCTGGTGAAAATAATGCTGTTACAAATGGTATTACGGATGCTATACCTAATACTTCTAAAAATGATAAAATTATAAAAATAAATATTATTGAAATAAACTTTTTTTTTTCTTTTTTATTAAGCAAATATAATAAGTTTTTAATATATCTCATTTTTATATCTTTAGACTTTACGTTTATTAAATTTATTCTTGCATTAAGCAAAATTTTATTTAGAAAGATTTTTTTTTGTAAATCTTACAAAATCATTATTTTTTTTAGTTAGATATATATTTTCAATCCAATTATAAGTTTTTTCTATTCCTTCCTTTAAAGAATATTTATAATTCCAACCAATTTTTTCCTTAATTAGGTCGTTATTACTTGATCTTCCTTTAACACCTTGAGGTTTATCTAATTGATAATTTTTTTTAAAATCTTTATTTGCAAAACTTTCAGCAATTGAAATTAATTGGTTAATAGTTACTTTTTCATCACTACCAATATTTATTGGATCTCTAAAATCAGAGTCAAATAATTTTAAGACTGCATCTATACAATCGTCAATATATAAAAAACTTCTAGTTTGAGTACCATCTCCCCATACATCAATTGTGTCTTGATTGTTAATTTTGGCCTCAATAACTTTCCTACAAATTGCTGCTGGTGCTTTTTCTCTACCTCCATCAAAAGTTCCCATTGGTCCATATATATTATGAAATCTTGCAACTCTCGTTTCTAAACCATAATCCTCTGTAAAATGTTTGCACATTCTTTCACTGAATAATTTTTCCCATCCATAGCCATCTTCTGGCATTGCTGGATATGCATCTTTCTCTCTAAGACCTTCTATATTAGGATCAGTTTGCAAATCTTTATTATAAGCACACGCACTTGAGGAGAAAAAATATTTTTTAATTTTATTTTCTTTACAAGCTCTTAATAAGTTTGTGTTAATTAAAACTGATAACATGCAATCGGCTTTATTATTTTCTATAAAACCAATTCCACCCATATTACACGCTAAATTAATTACATAATCTACATCATCAGTCATTTTTAAACAATTATCGTATTCCTGCATATCTAATGAAAAACTTTTTATATTTTCAAAATTCTGAAACCATAAATCTAGAGGCTTTATATCTGCGGCTCTAACTTCGTTACCTTCTTTAATAAGTCGCGATATTAAGTGACCACCTATAAATCCACCACCACCTACAATTAAATATCTACTCATAAGTAAAACTTTTATATATTAATTTATAAATGTATAACCATTTTTTTTATAAATATTAATATCATTTCCCTTGTTAATATGGCAAATAAATGGAAGAGCCCAGCAATATTTTGTTTGGTGATAATTAGATTTTGAATTAGGGTAATAAACTTTAAATCCATTTACTTCTGTTGTTGAATATTCAAATTTTAAAATCTTTGGCCAATAACTTAATTGATTTTTATCTAATATTCTGTCGATATTTTTAATTAGGTTAAAAGAAATAGACAAAATTATCACAAAGTAAAATCCTCTCTTAATTTTCAAGTCAAGTGCGTTCATAAAAATAATAAATAAAAAAAAGAATAATATGAAAAAATAAGGCACCCCAAATCTAATTACAGGCGATTTAATAAACCAAATCGTTAATGAGAAGCATAAAAAAATCAAACACGTAATATAAAAAAATTTACTGTCATTAATTTTTATAATCTCGTATTTTTTACTAAAAAAATTTTTAACATTTAATATTATAAGGATTAGCATTGGTATTAAGATTGCAATTGCATGTTCTGAAAATTCTGTAAAATTCCTATTTAACCAAGTCGAAACCCAATTAAAATTTTTGACATATTCTTCCATCGATAAATTTCCAGAATATTGTCCAAAAGATTTATTTACAGCACCTGTAGCACCGCTTACTGCTTCTGTAATACCAGAAGCGTACCAAGACATGTTTTCTTGGCAAGTAAACTTAAAAAAAGGAACAAAGCAACCAGAAAAAATAAATTGTTGAAATATCCACAGTAAAAAAAGTAAAGATGAAAAAATTAGAGGGATGATTAAAAATTTTAGATTTATTTTTCTTTTTATTAAATAGATAAAAGATGAAAGAACAAGTAAAGGAGCAGCAAAAGTTGATAATTTAATTAATATTGAAAATAAAGAAAAAAATAATGTTAATAAAAAATATTTTTTTATAAGAAATTGATCTGTTTCTTCAAATATTTTTATAAAATAGTAAAACGATAATAACAGAAAAATATTAGCAGGAAAATCAAATCCATGTTCTGTAATCCTTGAAAATTTAACCAAAGTATAAGAGGACAAAAAAAATAAAAATAAAAAGGAAATAGAATTTTTATTTTCTACAAAATATAATTTTTGCAAAAAAAGTGAAATAACAAAAAAAATTAAAATTGAATTTGATAGTTGTGTTCCTCTAATTTCAATAAATGGTAAATTAAATAAGGATGAAAAGTTTAACCAAGATGAATTCCATGCAAATGGTGTTTGTAAATTTGCAAGTCCAAAAATAATTTTATCAGATATTAAATTAATGATATAAGGTAAATGATAGTAGCCATAATCTTCATTAGGTTTATATTTTAAAGTCATTATGAATACGATAGCAAATGAAAAAATAATAATTTTATAATTTAACTGTTGAAATTTTTTAAATTTTTTGAAATTTTTTACTATGAATAAAATTATTAATGATAGAAAAATTATACTATTTGTGACTATATTTAATGGGAAGAAAATATGTAATATAAATGACAAAAATAATAAAAAAATTATCCCTATTAATCCTTTTTCTGACAGATCTAAAATATCACTACTTTTAGGAAAAATTAAATTTGATGCTATATTCCCAGATATAACAACAATTGTTATTAAGAATATTAAAGTAAATAGTATTTCAAACATATTTATTGATAAAATAAATTTTATGTTATGATAAATAAAAAAATTGTTATTTGTACAACAATTAAAAATGAAGAAAAGAATTTAAAACCTTTTTTTAGAATTTTAGATAATATAATAAAAAATTTTGAAGATTATTTTTTAGTTTTTGTAGAATCTGAGTCTAGTGATAAATCTTCCCTAATAATTCAAAAATATTTAAAAAATAGAAAAGGAAAACTTTTAAATAAAAAACTAGACCCAAATTTAAACAGAATTCATAAACTTGAAATTTGTAGAAATGAATATTTAAAATTTATAACAAATAATCAATTTTTAATAAATTTTGATTATTTAATTGTTTTAGATGCTGATGGAGTAAATAACAATTTAAACTTTGAAAAAATAAATAACTCAATTTTATCAAAAGAAGATTGGAATGCAATATTTGCAAATCAAAATTTTTTTTATTATGATATTTTTGCTTTAAGAATCAAAAATCTTATAACAAAAAATTTTTTAAAACAAATTTCAGAAGACATAAATTTAAAACTTTTTAAAAATTATAGAAATTATATTCGTAAAAACTTAACTAAATTTTTTAATTTGAATAATTTATTTCAAAATCGGTTTATAGAAGTAAATTCAGCATTTGGAGGATTTGGAATTTACAAAATGGAAAAAATAATTGAATTTAAATACAATAGTAATTTGGGTGAGAATTGTGAACATGTCAGTCTAAATGAAAATATAAATTTAAAATATGGAGGTCTTTATATTGATAAAAAATTAATTAATTGTTATGGCATAAATAAACATACACTTAATGGTTATTTGTCATCAATTTCAAATTTTTTTGCAAAAAGGTTTTTAAAAAAAATGAAAGTTTTAAAATGAACAAATTATTCAAATTAATAAAGTTAATTTGTTTCAACATGGGATTAAAAGATAGTCCCAATGAATTAAAAAATCATAAAGGAGAAGTTCCACTAATAGGTGGTTTATTATTTTTAATTATTATTTTAGCTTCATCTTTGATTATTTCATTTAATAATTATTCCAATATCTATTTGCTAATAATATTCACTATTATTGGAATTTGGGATGATATTAAAAATCTTAATCCAAATATTAAATTTCTTCTCACGCTTATTAGTTTAATATTTATTATTACTTTTGATAAAAATCTCCAAATAAATTTATTAAATTTTGAATACATTGATAATATTTATTTTCCAAATAATAAGTTTTTAAATATTTTTATTCCAACAATTTGTTTAATGCTTCTATTAAATTCTTTTAATATGATAGATGGGATAAATGGATTAGCAGGAACAATTTTTCTAAGCTGGTCTTTTTATTTAATATACAATAATTCTATTTTAATTAATATTTTATCGCCTTTTATTTTCGGGATAATTATTTTTTTATATTTTAATTTTAAAAATAAAGCTTTCTTAGGTGACGGCGGTAATTATCTGCTCTCAATGATAATTGGAACTATTATTATTAAACAAAACAATATTAACTCTAGTATTCTTTTAGCTGAGGAAATTTTTTTATTATTGATGATACCAGGCATTGATATGCTAAGGTTATTTATACAAAGATTATGTAAAAAAAAAAATCCATTTAAAGGAGACCGAAATCATCTACATCATTACCTAATAAGAAAATTTCAATTAAAAAATTCTATTATAATTTATATTTCCCTAATAAACATACCATTATATGTTTATGTATTTTTTAATATTAGTTTAATTCTACTAATTTTATTAAATCTGTTAATCTACTTTTTTCTCATTAAAATTAGCGTTCTCAAATAAATATAAGGGTATAATATGAAAGATATTATAAATCTGATGTATCTAAAACTGATTGATTTAAATTTTATATTTGAATGTTTCTGATACTCCTCTTTCTTTTTTTGTGAGTCTTGACCTGGCCATGTTCGAAAATAACCAATTTTAATATTATAAGTTTTAAGCTTTGAAATTCTTGCAAACTTTTTCCATAGTTTATAATCACCAGCTACACTTGGTTTTAAACCAAAACCTTTTGATTTAAGAAATAATGCTTTTTTAAAACTAACGGACTCCTGTTGTAAATATCCCCATAAATCATGCCTAGCCCAACCTTTTCTCAAAATAAAATCTGGATAGATATAAGGCACACCAAAAAATTTATATCCAAATTTTATATATCCATTCACTCCAGCTATCCAATTTAGATCTGGTTTTTTTGTAAAAAGTTTAATTACATTTTTAACCGCATCTTTATGCAATAAATCATCTGAATTTATCCAAATAATAATCTCACCATTAGATAAATTTATCCCTTTTTCAACTGCATCATAAATTCCATTATCTTTTTCAATTATCAATTTAGAGATTTTTTTTTTATATTTTTTTAATATTTTAATCGAATTATCTTTAGATTTGCCATCTACAATAATATATTCAAAATTTTTGTATGATTGATTTATTACAGACTTGATTGAGTCCTCTAGAAAAAAATCACCATTATAATTTGGAGTAATTACTGAAATTATAAATTTTTTTTTCATTAATACTTTGATTAATCTAACTCAAAATTTTTTTTATAATCTATTAATTTATCTTTATTTTGCTCCTCTTTTAGTAAAATAAAATTTTCAATAATTAAAACATCTAAGTTAGTTCCCATAAAACACTTAAATGCATCCTCAGGATTACAAACTATTGGTTCTCCTCTAATATTAAATGATGTGTTAATTAATATTGGATAACCTGTTATTTTATAGAACCTACTTATTAAATCATAAAATTTTTTGTTAAATTTTTTTGAGACTGTTTGTACTCTTGCTGAATAATCTACATGGGTAACAGCTTGAATTCTTGATCTTTTTTGATCAATCATATTTAAACCTTTCAAATTTTTATCTTTAATTTCTGTTTTTAGGTTGTCAGATATTTTCGAAGTGATTAGCATATATGGGCTACTTCGATTTATTTTAAAATATTCTTTCGATTTATCCTCTAAAACAGAAGGTGCAAAAGGCCTGAAGCTTTCTCTGAATTTTATCTTTAAGTTAAGATTCTTTTGCATAGTATCAGATCTTGGATCAGCAATTATAGACCTATTTCCTAAGGCTCGAGGACCATATTCCATTTTTCCTTGGAACCATCCAACTGCCTTTCCTTCGCTGACTAGTTTTGCACAAATTTCATTTAACTGATCATCTTCTAAAAATTTATAATTTGCCCCAAGCTCATCTAACTTTTTTTTTACTTCATCATTAGTAAATGATGGTCCAAAATATGAACCTTTCATTTTGTCCTCTGCAATGCCATATCTTTTATTTTTTAATTCTTCATGCCAATAAGCTAGCGCAGCTCCTAAAGAGCCACCACTATCACCTGCCGCAGGTTGAATCCAAACATCTTTAAATAATCCACTTTCAATAATCTTGCCATTTGCAACACAATTTAATGCCACTCCTCCAGCTAAACAAAGATTAGGTTTATGAAATTTTTTTGAAATATCTTTGCAAATTTTCAAAATAATTTCCTCAATTACTAATTGAAGTGAGGATGCAATATCCATGTGAAATTGATCTAAACTTTCAGCCTCTGGTGATCTTCTTTTTCTTTTAAAAAGATTTTCAAATTTGTGATTAATCATTTCGAGACCTGTTGCATAATCAAAAAAATCCATATTTAATCTAAATGAACCATCATTTTTAACATCTATAAGATTATCCAATATTAAATTTTTGTATTTAGGTTCTCCATATGGAGCTAAACCCATTACTTTATATTCACCACTATTAACCTTAAAACCTAAATAAAATGTAAATGCTGAATAAATTAAACCTAAAGAATGCGGAAAATGAATTTCTTCCAAAATTTCTATACTGTTTTTACTTCCTCTAGAAAGTGTTGTTGTTGCCCACTCACCAACTCCATCAAGAGTTAGTATAATTGCATCTTCAAAAGGACTTGGATAAAATGCGCTGGCTGCATGACTTAAGTGATGTTCACTAAATTTAAGTTTTTTATTGTCTACAAAACTTTTGTCAATTTTCTTTAATTCATCTAAAATCAGTTTCTTTTGGAATAATTTATTTTTCAACCAAATTGGAATCGATGCCGAAAAAGATCTATATCCTTTAGGAGCAAATGCTACATAAGTTTCTAACAATCTTTCAAACTTTAAAAAAGGTTTTTCATAAAATACAATGGCAGATAAATTTTCTAATTTTAAGTTAGAATTTTGTAAAATATATTTAATTGATTTATAAGGGAAACGATTATCATGTTTTACTCTCGTAAAGCGCTCTTCCTGAACTGCACTTATAATATCACCATTACCAATAAGAGCTGCTGAGCTATCATGATAAAAAGCAGAGATGCCTAAAATATAATTCATTTAGCAGGTCTTAAAACAAAGTATATATGAAAGGAGCAAAAACTGAACCTTGAGATAATACTATTAAAAAACCAAAAATTAATAAAACTATTAATATTGGAAATAACCAATATTTTTTTCTAAACCTTAAAAAATTAAAAAATTCTACTAAAAATGATCTCATTAAAATTGATTATTCATTGATTGAAGCTTTTGATCTTTTTTATCTATCCAATATGTATTTATATGCTTTTTATAGTTCAATCGTAAAATGTCTTTCTTAAATATTATTAAAACTATTTTAGTTGGGTAAATAATAACAAAATAAATCAAAAACAATATGATAGGTGATATAAATTTTCCTATTAATTCACCAAATTTAATCCAAAGTTTTTTAAGAGGTAAAAGAATTTTAGAATTTCTAAATCCTAAAATTCCAAAAATTATACCAACAGTTATGATAAAATAATTTACTGTTTCGTTGTTTATAAGTGGATAAAATCCAAACAATACAAAAATAACACAGAAAAGATATCCAAAAGACTTTGTATTATTGTTTATAATCATTTGTTTAAACTTTGATATTATAACTAATATATATATAAATTCTACTTGTCTAATAACATTTTAATTGAAATTCAAAATAAAAAAATATAGTTGGACTATATTATCTTATGAATGTTTTAATAACAGGATCTGCCGGATACATAGGTAATTATTTTACAAAAAAAATTGCATCAAAAAATCCTACTACAAATTTTATCTGTATAGATAATTTAAATAGTTACTATGACAAGAGAATTAAAAACTTCAGAGTCAAACAATTAAAAATTATTAAAAACGTCAAATTTTTTAAAATGGATATTAAAGATAAAAGAAAAGTAAATATTTTGTTTAAAAAATATAAGTTTAAAGAAGTTTATCATTTTGCTGCACAAGCAGGTGTTCGATATTCGGAAATCAATCCACAAGCTTATATAGATTCAAATATAACAGGATTTTCGAATATTATTGAGGCTAGTAAAAAAGGTGAGATAAATAAATTTTTTTATTCTTCTTCAAGTTCAGTCTATGGTGATTACAAGAATTCTCCCTTCAAAGAGCAAGATAAATTAAAACCGAAAAGCCTATATGCATTGACAAAAAAATTTAATGAAGATCTTGCAAAAATATATTTTGAAAATTATAGATTCAAATCTATCGGTCTTCGTTTTTTTACAGTAATTGGTGAAAGTGGAAGGCCAGATATGCTTATTAATAAATATCTGGATGCTTCATTCAATAAAAGAAAATTTTATTTAAATAATTATGGTCGAGGTGAAAGAGATTTCACATATATTTATGATGTTGTAGACGTTATTTTAAAGTTGAGGAAGAAATATATAAAAAAAAACGAAATATTTAATATTTGTGGAAATAAAACTACCAAAATACAATCAGTATTAAAGATTTTAGAGAATGAAGCACCAACTTTAAACATTATTCAAAAAAAAGCTAACAAATTAGATGTACTGAAAACACACGGTAATAATTACAAATTAAAGAAAAAAATTAAAAACTTTAAATTTACAAAATCAAATAAATCTCTTTTAACTACAATTAAATGGTATTTTAAAAATTATGCGTTATTTAAATAGACTTATTTTGCATGATTAAAAAAAAATTTAATAGAAATATTTTCATAAAATTACTTGGGCCAAAAACAAAAAAGATTAATCCTAAACCGACCTCTGTTATTCTAAAAAAATTTAAAACTCACAAAATTGAAAAAATAAAATATTATGTTGAAAAAAACGAGAGGATAACTGGATATCTTTTAACACCAGTTCCGTTAAATAAAAAATTACCCTTAATAATTTGTCATCATCAGCATGCAAGTAATTACCTACAGGGAAAAAGCGAAATATCAGGATTAAAGGGAAATAAAAATCTTCATTATGGCAAAGAACTTGCAAAAATGGGTTTTGCAACATTTGTTCCAGACGCAATAGCATTTGAAGATCGAAATTTTTTAAATAAAAACTGGTGGGGCGTAGAATACTATGAATTAGCCTCTAGGATCTTACAGGGTAAAACTTTATTGGAAAAAAATTTATCTGACCTATCAATTGCACTTGATTTTTTAGTAAAAAAAAAATTTATTGATAGAAGAAAAATTGGATTTTTAGGTCATTCATTTGGTGCAAGAATGGCTGTTTTATTTCCAGCTTATGATAAAAGAGTTAAAGTTTCAGTCTCAAATTGTTGGTGTCTTAATTATAAGAATTCTCTTAATACTAAATATAAAACAAGAATACCAATGGAAATGGTTGTGCCAAATATATTAAAATATTGTGATTACAGTGATATTGTAAAATTAGTTCATCCTTGCCATCTATTCATTTCAAGTGCAAAAAATGACAAATGGTCTAGAGATGCAATTGATGTTTACAAAAAAGTTAAAAAAAGTTTTACTAAGTCTGAACTCAAGTTCAAAATTTGGAATGGTGGTCATAGATTTTCAAAAAAAATGAGAATGGAAGCTTACAAATTTTTGGATAGAAAACTTGGAGGATAGTAAGTAAATTTCATGTGTGCAATAGCTGGTATAATTGGCCCTAATATAAATAAAATTTCAAAAATGATCAATGTTCAAAAACATAGAGGACCAGATGAGCAAAACTTTAAAACTTTTGATAATAAAATTTCATTAGGTATGGCTCGATTAAGTATAATAGATCTCAAATCTAAAAATCTTTGTCTTTATAAAGAAAAAAATTATATTTTAACTTACAATGGTGAAATTTATAATTTTAAAGAAATTAAACAAGAGCTGAAACATAAAGGAATTAAATTTTATACAAAATGTGATACAGAAGTGTTTTTAAAATCTTTTATATATTGGGGTGGTAATTGTTTTGCAAAATTTAATGGAATGTTTGCAGCGGGAATTTATGATCTTAAAAAAGAAAAACTGTTTCTAGTTAGAGATATTGCTGGAGAAAAACCACTTTATTATTACAAAAAAGACAAACATTTTGCTTTTGCTAGCGAAGCTAAAGCATTCTATAAAAACTTTGAATTATCAAAAAATCCAAATAAAAAATTTTTTAATAGCTTTCAACATTGTCTTGATAAAACATTATGGAATGAAGTATTTAGTTTGGCTCCAGCAACGTTAATGGAAATTGATTTAAAAAGATTAAATATTACAAAAAAGAAATATTGGTTATTTAAAAAAAGACATATAAATTTAAATACTGCGACTGAAGAACTTGAGTCATTGTTAAAAAAATCTGTAAAATTGAGAACAAGAAGTGACGTTCCTTATGGTTTATACTTCTCTGGTGGAATAGACTCATCCTTAATTTCGACTTTTCATAAATTTAAGTATAAATTTTACTTTGATAGTAAAAGAAACTACAAAAAAGAATTTTATAAAGAGATAAAAAATATTGCATGGCATCTTGACTTTCCAGTTGGTTCACTTTCATCTTACCCATTGTGGAAACTGGCAAAAATAGCATCAAAAAAAATAAAAGTAATATTATCTGGTGAGGGGGCAGATGAAATTTTTGGAGGATATGTTAGATATATCCCAGTTGCAGCTGAATATAATCTTAAGCTTAAATTTCCATCATACAAAAACTATCTTTTTAATAAATATTTTAAATATAAAAATTACTTGGATGGGTTTGCAAAAATAACTGCAAGGGATAAAAATTCTTTTGAATATACAAGAGAGATACTAAAACCTTATTTTGAAATGTTTGATAACCCTATAAATGCAATGGGTTATGCAGATTTTGATTTAATAATGCCTAGCCTTTTACAAATGGGTGATAGAATGTCTAGCGCATTTTCTATTGAAAATAGATGTCCATTTTTAGATAAAGATATTATAGAATTTGGTTTTAGCCTTCCTTATGAATATAAAATAAAAAATTTATCTCAAAAGCATATACTTAGAATAATTGCAGATAAAAGAGGTTTAACTAATGCAACCAAAATGGAAAAAAAAGGATTAATAATACAATATAATAAATGGGAACGTAGAGAGGATTGGGATAGATCTTACTATTTTAAATTTTTAAAAAAAAATAGTCCCTTTGTTTAAATTATTTTCTTTATTAATTATTTTAAGCTGATAACAAGACCTCACAATGAAAAAAATTCTTGTAACTGGTGCTTCAGGTTTCATAGCCCCCAATCTAATCACAGAGTGTCTTAGAAAAAAATATAATGTTGTGGGTGTAGATTTGAAGGATAAAGATGAAACATTTCCAGTTAATAACAAAAATTATAAATTTATAAAAATGAATGTATTTGATATTAAAGAAGATTTTCTTAGAGATGTGGATTATGTATTTCACTTGGCTTTTGTAACTAATATACCTAACTCTATTACCAACCCAGTGGATTCAACAAAAGATAATATTGATATGACAGTTCACTTACTAAACGAATGTACAAAAGCAAAGATAAAAAAATTTTTATTCCCTTCAACTGGATCTCTTTATGGAAATAACCCGATACCATGGCACGAAGAGATGACACCAGATACAATTGAGCCTTATAGTTTTCAAAAATTGAGCTGCGAAATAGCGTGTAAAACTTGGGCTAAATGTTATGATTTAAAAACTGTTGTATTTCGTTTTTTTCAAGTATACGGAGAAAATCAGAGAAAAGACACTGCAATATCAAAATTTATACAATCAAAAATCGAGGGAAGACCAATCACTTTAGTGGAAACAACTGCTCAATCTAGTTTTAAAACAGGAAGAAGAGATTTTATATATGTAAAGGATCTTTCAGAGGCAATCTTAATTGCTGCAGAAAGTAATAAAACTGGTGATGGGGAAATATTAAATATTGGATCTGGAAAAGCAACAACGGTAGAAGATGTTGCAAAAGCTGTTGGAGGTGAAATAACTTTTATTCCTAGGAGAAAGTTTGAGGTAGAAGCACATCTGGCAGATATGACAAAAACTGAAAAACTTTTGGGTTGGAAGTATAAAACGGAAATTCTAGATTGGGTCAAAAAATTTTCAATTGGTATAAAATGATCAGTAGAAAAAGATGTAAAATGTGTGAAAGCACTCGTTTAAAAAAAGTTTTAGATCTTGGTACTCACTCATTGGTAAATAGCTATATTAAAAAGAAAGACTTAAATAAAAAAGAGCTATTACTTCCATTAATAATACACCAATGTATCAATTGTGGTCTTATTCAAATGATTAAAACTGTTGACCCTAAAATAATTTATAGTGGTGGTAAATACCTTTATTTTTCAAGAGATATTCCTGGTTTAGACAAGTACTATAAAGAGTATGCAAATCATGTACATAATAAATTCGTAAAATCAAAAAAAGATTTAGTAATAGAAATTGCAAGTAATGATGGAATATTACTTCAACATTTAATTAAAAAAACAAAAGTACTTGGAATAGACGCAGCACCTAATGCTGTTTTGAGAGCTCTTAAAGAAAATATTCCAACTTTTCCATCATTATTTAATGATGACACAGCTAAATTAGTTTCTAAGGAATATGGTGAAGCTAAAGTTGTAATGGCAAATCAGTGTATCGCTCATGTTGATAATTTAATTGATTTCATGAACGGAGTAGACAGATTACTTAATAAAAAAAAAGGAATTTTTATTTTTGAGACAGGATATTGGACAAGAATGGTTGATAGAACAATTTATGAACAAATTTATCACGATCACTTTTCATATTTTAGCCTGGAAGTATGGAAAAAGTTTTGTAAAAAATTCAATTTAAAAATTTTTGATGCAGTCGTAACACCAGCACAAGACAATTGCTCAATAAGAGTTTTCTTCTCAAAAAATAAAAAAGCAAAAGAGACAAGCAGACTTAAGAAATTATTAAAATACGAAAAAATTAATAAAATAAATACCTACAAAACCAGTAAAATTTATGAAAAAAAAGTGAAAAATTCCTGGAAAATTTTAAAGCAAGAATTAATTAAGTTAAAAAAAGAAAATAAAACAATAGTGGCTTATGGAGCTTCAGCAAAATCAGGAACAATATCTAGATGTGCTAGTCTTGGTAAAGAACTAATAGATTACTATATTGATGACTCTCCATCAAAGCAAGGCTTGTATACACCTATATACAACATCCCAATATTATCAAAAAAAGATGGCTATAAAAAAAAAATTGATTATTTATTAATCTTGGCAGTTAACTATGCAGATATGATTATTAAAAAAGAGAGCGAGTTCAAAAAAAAAGGCGGAATGTTTATAGTTCCTAGGGGTGAAAGAATTGAGTACATTTGATTTATCTTGGATCCAATAAATAATTATCAATTTTATTTTGTAAATTTAAATCTGATATTTTCTTAAGTTTTTTTGCTACTCCAAATCTTCCTTTTTTTTTAATATAAAAAAAATTATTTAAGACTGAATAGTGTTTACGATTTACTTTGACATTATTACTTTCAAAGTAATCATCAAAAATAATAGTAAAATTTTTTTTATTATGTAAAAAATATTTATAAGAAAAAAGTCCTACTAATACTCTATATCTCCCATCAATTAAAACTAGATCAGGAATTTTTTTTTTTTTAAATTTAAAAAAATTTTAGAGGAATATTTTAGTGCTTTCTTTTTTGATGAGTTAATAAAATATGGGTATGAATAAAATCCAACAACACCAAAATCAACAAAATAAAAATTTTTTTTACTAATTTTATTAATCATATAATAATAAAAATTTTTATCACTTTCTACAGATATAAAATTTTTATTTTTATTTTTTGCGAGTAAAGTTGAATTGCCAGAGCCGAACTCTAAATAAAATTTAGATTTTGCCAATTGCTTTTTAAAATATTCACTCTCTATTTTTCCAAACGATAGATTAGGTCCAATATCATATTCATTTTTGATAACGTTTAGATATCTTAACAAATGATATGGATAAAAGTTTTTAAATTTATTTTTAATTTTGCGTAAAAAATTCCACAGATATTTTGGAAATACTTTTTTTAAAGTACTTTTCATTATTTTTAAATTCTGATTAACTTTAAATGCTTTATAGTTTGAAATTGCTTTTTTGCATTTTGTTTATAAATTTTATTTCTAATCACTCCCTCTTTATAACTGTTATTTGTATTTAAAGTTTTAAGATTATTATAAATTGCAATTTTTTTTGATGAAAATACAGCATTTATTCCTCCAATAACTCTGATTAATCTATAATCATATTTTTTAAATAATTTTTCAAACGCTCTAAGTGAGGCACCATGATAAAGCCCGCTAGGATGTCTTTCAAATCTGTTAAAATTTTTAATATATGGAACTGAAAGAGAAAATTTTAAAAAAGATGGATTGTATTCTACAATAAATAAATTGGGCCTTACCCCTATTTCTAAAATTTTTTTTACAATCCAAAAATCGTTACCATCAATATCTATAGATATCAGCCCAACTCTGTGTTTATCCCTGAAAATATTTCTGACATTTTTTTTCTCAACATGTAGGTTTTCAACTTTGATCTTTTGACTCTTTCCGATTAAAAATAAAATTAACTTCATAATCTGTAAATTTAAAGATCTACCACTATCAATTAGTTGACCTGAAAAATTTTTTTCAATTAAACCGATACAATTGAACTCAGTATTATGAAATCCGATTTCAGTAAAATTCTTGTATTTAATATTTTTTGATATTTTTTTCAAAAATCTATTTTCTTGATTATTATTTTGACTCCTCGCATATCTATAAAAATAAGTTTTACTAAAAGTAATTCTTATTAGAAAATTAATTTTGGATATTATTTTATTGATCATCAAAAAATTTTAGCAAATATTTTAAATTTAATTTTTATGATCTTTTCAAGAATTTTAATATTTAAATATCTAAATAAGAAAAAACTTAAATTTTTAATTTTAAAATTATTTTTAAATGAAGAATTAATTTTTTCAGAAAAATAGATTTTTTTCATTCTAATTTTATTTTTAAATTTTTTTTTATTAAAAAAAAATTTTTCTTTTTTATTCATATGAAAACCAGAACCATCAAATCCAATGTTATAAACTAGATTCTCGATAGGGTTTACACATAAGCCATTCTTCTTTACAATGTTCCATATCCACCATATTTGAAAAGAATTTATCAATTTAAAATAATCTAATTTGATTGTTCTCACAAGATCTTGTCCAGCATTTGATAGTAACTTTATATTTTTCTTATTAGATATTATTTTTTGATGATTAATTTTTAATTTTTTAAATTGTATCCAAACTCTTTTCCATGTTGCCTTTGACCAAGACATTGATCTATTTGATAAATAACAATCATATTTATAATTTTTTGGTAAATCAACTGGTGAGGCAAATCCTGTTATAGAGAAAATTTTATTATTGTTTTCAAATCTATTTAAATAATATTTCATAAAAGCTAAAAAATTTTTTTTTATAACAATATCGTCCTCTAAAACTATTACCTTGTTAAAAATTTTGAACATATGTTGGTATGCTCTATACCAATTTTCACGAGGTCCTATTTTGGTTTTGCTCTTAATAATAATTATTTTGTTCGATTTAATTTTACTTAAATATCTTTGAACAATTTTGCATTTTTCTTTTTTTTGTAATAAATCTTTATCAGAAAAATTATCAACAAAAATATAAATTTTGTCTTTGTTGTTTTTATATTTTAAAACTGCATTTATGGTTTTTCTTAAATGGTTAACTCGAGAGTGAGCTAAAATACATAGTCCAATTTTATGTTTTTCTAAAGAATCTATGTTACTTGTTTTTTTCAAATTTCTCTATCTTGTTAGCAATAGTTGCAAATATTTTCTCATTAATTTCAAAATTAAGGTGCCCATCTATTAAATCATATTCCTCTGTACCTTCATGAATTGTATAAGTGACTATATTTTCAATGCCATTAAAAACTTTTCTAAATAGAGCATAAAAAAATTGATTAGAATATCTAAGTAATTTATGATTTATGCATACATTATAAACTTTATCATCTTTAAAAAGATTGTTTTCATTAACAACATTTAAAAGAATAAATTTTGCATTATTATCAACTACAATATCTTGCATTTTATTAATTAAATAATTAGTTAAAAAAATTTGCTTTTTATCTTCTAAACTTTGTGTTTCTCTAAAATAGTATAATCTATCGTCTTCAGGTTTATATCTATTCCTTAAAATAAGATTTTTTTGAAGATTTTTTTTAAAATCATTTTCATTAACTATTTTCTCTCCTCTTTTATTATAAATTTGAATATGCTTTTTTCTCAAATAATCATAATTTGAATAATGATTTAACAATTGTTTATTATCTATCGTATTTTTATTTTTACAATTGTCTCTTTTAAAAAAACTCTCATCCTCTAAATAATTTTTATAATTTTTTTTTTCTCTTAACAAATTAAGTCTATATAAAGATCTATATGTCCAAAAGTTATTCAATACAGACTTAAAAAATAAAAATTTAGGTTCTTGGATTTCAAAGTTATTATTAATTTTGTAGGTTGGTTTCTCACCTTTAAATCCAATATGATTTAAGTTATTTTCAAGATCATTAGATGTAAAAAATAATACTACATATTTTGGCTTAATTTCGTTTATATTATTTTTTAAAAATAATAACTGTTGATCATTTCCCCAGCCCCACGAACCTATAGAATATACATTAAAATTTCCTTTTAATTTTTTTTCAAGGATTCTTGCAGGCATATTTTGACTTTTTTGACTTAATTCAATTTGAGAGTCTCCCAGTAAGATTATATTACTTTTATTTTTAAATCTTTTCGCTTTTGGTAAATCTCTATTACCATATTCATTTACTTCAATTTTATTTATGTACTTATTATATGTATTGTGTGCATTATTCCAACCATAGCTAGCGTTTGATGGTCTTATTTGAGCTAAGTTAAGTGATAATTCAACAAATAAAAAAATTATAATAAATATCATTACAGCAAAAAAAATATTTTTTTTCATTTTTTGTTCTGATTATGAAAATAAAATTCATACAATAAAAAGGATAAAATTAACCAAAAAAGAAATGCATAGTTAGTAGTAAAGAAACTTCCATGAGGTTTTAAAGGAAATAAAAAAGATAACATTAAAGAAAATATAATATTCGATTGAAATTTATAAAAAAGTTTATTTCTGAAAAAATCAAAACATATCTTAAATAAAAAAATTAAAAATATAAAAAAACCTATTATTCCTGTATCTGAAAGTAACTCAAAATATATATTATGTGGATGAGTTGTACAAACAACGTTTTTAGATTTTTTATCATCTATTTTTATACAAGCATATCTATAAGTTTTGAAACCTGAACCAAAATAATAATTATTTTTAAAAATCTCAATAGCACCATTAAAATGCTTAAACCATAATGTACTAAGTATTAAATTTTTTTTATTTATTAAATCATCTTTGATTGTTAGGTTTTCCTTTTTTTCATTTTTTTCATTTTCTTTTTGAAAATAATTAGTCGACTCCTCAAGATGTAAAAAAGTTTGCGCTATTACTGTTAAGGAATATCTATCCTTAAGAGGTTGAAAATTTTTTGTAATAATAAAAATGCTTATAAAAACAATAAAAATACAGAGAAATATTTTATTCTCTCTTTTCTATTTAATATCAACAATAAAAATAAAAATATTAAACAAGATAAAAAAGCCGATCTTTCACCAGTCAAGAAAATTATGATTGGCAATAAAGTCAAATAAAATATGTCAATGTATATATTATTAATAAAAATTTTTTTCACTAAAAAATAATTTATAAATCCAAAGACAAGTAGATAAGAACCTACTATAAATTCATCCCCAAAAGGACCCGATAGTCTTCCATAAGCCTTATTATAATCAACTTTAAAACCAAATAAATCTTCATTGAATAGAAATTGTATAAATGTATCAATTATTACAAATAGTATTATAGACATAAAAAAAAAAGTGATTATTTTTAATTGTTTATTAGAACAATAAAATAAAAAAAATATTAATGAAAAAGTAAAAAAAGAAAATCTAAGATAACTTGTGAATTTGTAGAAAGAATACGTGCTAAAATCGCTTAATAAAGTGTTTACAAGTATAAAGATAAAAAAAAAAATAAAAAAAAAATAAAATTTTAGATCAAAATCTATTTTACGATTTAAAATTAGAAAAAAAAAAAATTAAAGAGAAAATAATTATTACAACGTTTAAAGAAAAAGACCCTATAATATAGCAAATTGGTAAAGTTATAATTAAAATATGAATAAACTTATTATAATTGACTAAAGGATTGAATTTAATCATTTTTTTCTTGTTCAAAAATATAGTCTTTACCCTCAATTAACGAATTTACAACACAATTTAAGCCAGCATCTTTTTTTTCACTTATAATCTGTTTTATATTTTTTGAAATTGTAAAATTAGGCCATTTATTTAATTTTTCCTCTATTGATATAATTTTAATCATTCTTCTAAAAAAAAAGTGATACGCATATTTCTTTGCTCTTATCTGAAATTCTTTTGGCATTTGAATATCTGATAATGGTAGAGAATTAAGAATATTCAAATATTGCTTTTTAGATGAAATATCTTTTGCAATATTTTTATTTCTTAAAAATCCTTCTCCACAAACAATTACATTTTTTCCCATTGCTGCAAGCTCTATGCCAATTCTTGAACCATAAATAATAATATTTTCGCACTTATTTAAAATGGCATAAGAGCTAATGGTATCATGAGGCATTATTATAAAAATATTTTTTGGTAAATTAATATATTTTTTTTTAATTTCATCATAAACCTTTTGTTTTGCTGGTTTTACCTCATTTACCTCAGCTGGTGATATTCTAATTATTAACTGTAAGTGTGAATTTTTAATAAAAAAATCAATTGTTTCAAAAATCCATTCCAAAGAATTTTTAAAAAAATTTGATGGAAAATCTATCTGAGCATCCCACATAACACTTGTAGCCAACCCAATTAATGGTTTGCTAGTATTTACCCCAATTTTTTTTAAATATTCATCAATTTTGAAATTAGGCTTTGACTTATAAAAATGTATCCAGTCATTAGTTCCTAATTGTCTGGAATTTAAATAATTTTCTATTTTAGTATTTATACTACTATTAAAATTAATTTTTTCCCAGTTATCGTTATTTTCGTAAATTAATGATCTATGATAAGTGTCACCTCTTGTAAATGAAAAAGTTTTTTTTCTGTAACCAGGGCACCATGTTGATGTTTTAATATTATATTTTTTAGCAACATCTATGATTAAGCCCTGAGGGACATATATTCCGTGATTTAAAAATATTTCATCATATTTTTTTTTTTCAAACAACCTATTAATTGACTTGTTTACAATTAGTGATGACTTAAAATAACTAATCAAGATATTTTTTCCATTTTTTTCACTATTGAGATCTGTTTTGGCATAATATCTAAGTGCACCAGAATATGCATGTTCGCCTATTTTGACACTGTCAGATCTAAAATCTTTTAATTCCTTAATAGATAAATCAGAGTAATCATTTTCTAAAATTTCATTTATCTCTTCTTCAGATACATAATCACTTAATTTATTTACTTTATACCCTGCTCCATTTAAATACTTATAAGCTGGTTTAAAACATCGGTCACAAATATTTTTTAAAGGATTTGTTTCATTAATTATTTTTTTCTCCATTATATTTTCATGTGTTGCCATGATACAACCTTTCAAATTGCCATCGCATAAATAAAATTCCACATTACAATCTTTATCTTCAACTCCTAGAGCCACTAAAGACTCTAAAACAAGTTGAGATTTTAAGCCTCCTGCAGATGTTGCTATTAATATATTTTTATTATTTTTGTTTTTAAAATTAAAAGATTTTCTGATTTTTTTTAAATCTGGGAGCCTATTACCTTTTACATAATGATAGAAATCTTTTAGAAAATTCCTGATGAAGTTTATCATTTAATGTCTGCACTTTTTATAACATTAATTAAATCAGACTTTTTGCTAAATTTTAGCTTGTAATTAAATATTTTTTTAAACTTACTTGTATTTGAAACAACACCAAATTGGTCATCTGGAGTTCCTGTTGAATAAATTACTTTGAATTTTTTACTATAATATTTCTTAAGTAAATTAACTAAATCCTTTATTATTATTTTCTTACCAGTACCAATATTAATTGTTTGATTTATTGATTTAGAATTTTTTGGAATTTGTTGTAGTATGTTAACTACATCTTTAATATTTATAAAATCTCTAAATCTATTTTTACTTCCTTTAATAATTAATTTATTTGTTTTTTTTAATTGTGTTAAAAAAATTCTTAACATGCCTTGTTGCAGATTATTCAATTCTTGGTTTTTTCCATAAACATTAAAAAATCTACATATAGTATAGTTCAAGCCTTTATAATAATATTTTTTAATATAATTTTCACTAGTCATCTTTGATATTCCATAAAAACTTATGGGATTTAATTTACTATATTCTTTTGCTTTATTTAAATTTCCATAAACAGACATGGAGCTAGCATAAATAAATCTTTGACATTTTTTTGATTTTGCAAATTCTAATAGTCTAACTGTAGTTAAGGAATTTTTTTCAAAATCAATTAATGGTTCATAAAAACTTTTTTCACCACTCGATTGTCCAGCTAAATGAAAAATAAAGTCGATTTTTGAATTAATTTTAATCAAAATTGATTTTTTTCCACAATCACCTTCGACAAAAGAAAAATTTTTATGTTTTATTTTTCTATTTTTCGAAGAACTTGAAAAATCATCTATTCCATAAACTTTATTATTCTTTAATAAATCTAAAGTTAATTGTAATCCTATAAAACCGTAACAACCTGTGACTAATATTTTTTTCATTTCATTTTATGAAAATTTTTTTAATATTATTTTGCAAACTTCCATATCAAATTTGTTATGAATATCATGAGAGTGGCTTATTTCATAAGGTAAAACTTTTTTTCCCATAAAATTCCATGGAGGTAATCCTTTATTTTTAATAATTGCCTCTGTTTTTATGACCCAAAAATTATGACATAAAAAATATGATGGTTGTAAATCCTGTCTATTTGAAGAAATTCTTTTACTAGAATTAAAAAAGGGTAACAAAACTCCATTTATTTTCTTTTTAGCTCTAAAGGGATGTTTATCACTATCTTTCATTACAGGTACTACAGCTGAAGCTTTTTTTTTAATCAATAAATTTATACATTCATTTATCCATTTGCTGCTAATTATGGGTGCATTAGCAAGAAGAACAACTATTATTTCTGGATATATTTTTTTTGATTTTAATTTTTTAATCGCATGAATTAAAACATCATAATGTTTACTAGTCGCTCTAGAAAATTTCTCAGGTCTCCTAATCGAATTAAATCCAAATTTTTTTGCATTTGCTAAAATTTTTAAGTCATTACTTGAAGCATAGAAATGTTTAATTTTTTTTACTTTTTTTGCCGCAGAACAAGGATATCCTAATATCGGTTTATTATTAATTTTTAAAATATTTTTATTCTTATAAGAACTACCACCTCTTCCAGTTAATAGGGCTAATATCATGCGTTTTATTAATTATTATTATTTTATATCATTTTTTCTTTACCGTTCAATAATTGAACACTATATTAAAAATTTTAT
>MDTB01172050.1_pt1 | contig 32613 bp, 34 predicted proteins | sample 811161 | NCBI WGS metagenome assembly MDTB01 (sample SAMN05326650, study PRJNA326480) | marine metagenome | isolation source: seawater | place: Mediterranean Sea | collected 2009 | reverse complement strand
ATAGTGGCGGAGAGACAGGGATTCGAACCCTGGAAGGACTTGCATCCTTGCCGGTTTTCAAGACCGGTGCATTCGACCACTCTGCCATCTCTCCGTCAAAAGGCAATCATACTAATTAATGTTTAAGTTTCAATGGTTAATTTTGTGTAGTACAAAAAAATTAAAAAGAATTTTTAATATTTTATTTTTAATTTTTTTTATGAAACATATAAAAAAATAGAAATTAAAAATAAATTATGATTCAATTAAATATGAAATTATTTAAAAATCACTGTAATTATAACTACCTTTAGTTTGTTTAACGCTTATATTCAATACACTGATTCTCCAAATATTTCAGAGGATGATACTTTTTCAATTCCCAGCTTTGATGGTGATAAAAAACAAGAAAAAGAAAATACTAATAAAATACCAGAAAAACAAAATAATGTTGAATTTAAAAAAGATAATCACCCGTATCCAGAGTTAAAAGAGGAAATTGATGAAATAATTGATTTAATCCTTCCACTTTACCTTGCTATGGAAAAAGAGGATGTTCAATCACTAAGAGGTTTCGAGCTCAGGGAATCATTAACTAATCTTCTTGCTGAAAGGCTTGCGTTATATAATAGAGTTCTGGCATCTAATAATCAGTTCGATGATGTAGTCAAAGGTTTGATCATTTATACGAAAGATTTAAGCAATTTTTATATTGATAAATTTAATATAGATGTAACTCTTCCAACTTCTTCTGACATTAAAGAAAAGTACACATCAGCAAATAGAAATTCTTTCAATTAAGAAATAAGAAACTTCGGCGACGTATTATATAACTATCCAGCAGATTATTCAAAGGCATTGAATAGAAACTACCAACAATTATTAGAGGATGTTGAGATAGAAGAGTTAAGGGCATCTAAAAACAACTCACTTGCGATATCAAGTCTCATAGAGGCTGGTTGGGCATCTCTTTTTATACTTGGAGCTTTGTTACTTTTTCTTATATTAAAAGTTGAGAGATCTATCCGTTCTATAGGAGATAAATTGAAATAAACTTAACTTACTTTGCAATTTAAATTTTTAAAAATTAAAATAACCCCTTAATAGCATGTTTGTTAACCTATTCTTATAGCGTCTTTGTCTGCGAATAGCTTTTGAAGGACTAGCTCTCCAGGTTTCACGTTTATCCTTTACTAAAAACTCAAGATCTTCAGCATTATCTATTAATCTAGCGTTATTTTCATAAGTTCTTTTTGACATAATAACTATTTATAATCTTAATTAATCTTTATATATTTAACTTTAAAAAAATTTGGCAATAAAAATATTAAAAATAAAGCAAGAATAGTAATTTTAAGAAATAATCGGGAAATAAATTATTTTATTGAAAATTTTGAAATATATTAGAATTATATTAAAACTATTAAATTTACGGGAAATTTTTTTCGTGACATAGTGGTTAAAAATTTAAAATTAGTAAAGAAGTTAGATCTCGTTTATCAAAAAAAATTAACATGAGGATTTTAATTAAAAGTAACGAAATAATATATTTGAGTTGGATTAAGCATAAACTGACTGAAAATAATATTGAGTTTGTAGTTTTTGATGAGTTTATAAGTTCAACAGAAGGTAATATTAACGCTTTTCCAGTAAGAATCATGGTAAGTGAAAGAGATTTTGTTAAAGCAAGAAAAATTATTACTAAAGAATAATTTTAATGTATTTCAATGTTGTGAAATAATCTTTTTTCAAATTTTTTAAAATATAATTTTTTAATATTATCAAAATTATTTTGTTTTAAAAAAAGATTAGCGACTTTTTCATTAAAATCTTTTCTCCAGCATACCCTGATTATTTTCTTGTTATCGTTTGGAATGAAAGAAATTTTATGAATGGCTTTTGTTTTTAATTTATTAACAAGGGTTTTCTGTGCAGCTAACACTGCTCTCATAGAAAAATCAAATGTATTATTACACTTTTGTATGTCAGGAATTGCGTGATATAAAATTTCACCATCGTCAACTTTAGAAGATAATTTTTGTATTGATGCGCCGGTAAAATGTGGATTATTTTCATAAATAGACCAAAAATTACAGGCTGAACCCCTGTAATATGGAGAAACTCCTAGGTGAACGTTTAGAGCTTCATTGTCAATAAGTTCATCAAGTAACCAACCTTTAATTATAGATGTACCAAATACAACATAGTAATCTGACTTTAGTGCTCTATAAATATTATTTCTTTTAAGCTCATTAATACTGTTTTTTCTTAAATTAATTACTTCAATATTTTTACTTTTTATTTCTTTATTTTTAAAACTTTGTTTTTCGGCTAGCTCTACAAATTTAAAATATTCATGTAAATTTTTTTTTTTTGGTTTTTCTTCGACCACAGCGAAAACTTTTTCAGAAATCTCAGAAAGTAAATTTATCAACGAGATGTGTCTAAGTTTATTTGATGTAAAAACTGTGATTTTCATATTAAGTATCGTTTAATAAAATTTGATGAAGCTTCCCTGGGTAACTCTAAATTAGAGGCATATTTTACCTTTTTAAGGGATTTACAAAAACCAATTTTTATATGTAATTCCTTCAGTACCTTGAGTGTGTCTTGATTATAACTCCCACATGGATGAGACATTGAAATTACATTTTGTTTAATGATATCTTCAATTCTGAGTTTATTTTTGTAATATTCTTGTTTCTGTGCAAGATATGTATAGTGTCCAATTGTGGTTGGATGGGTATGCGAATGAAGTCCAATCTCATGCCCTTTTTTAGATAAATAACAAACATCATCTTTAGTCATAAATATTTTTTTGCTTTTTTTTTCAATTTTATAGTTTTCGTCATTCATTATTTGCAAAACAAATTCTGAATATTGTTCTTTTAGAATTTGGTCTCTCATAAATCTATATTTTTTATCATTTTCTGAATAAAATAAAGAATGATTTAAATAGTCTTGTGGATAATCTCTCTCAAAATTTTTGAATAATTCTGGAGAAAGCAACTTTATTTTTTCAAAAAATATTTCATAATATCTGTCAACCGAATCAAAAGAATGTCTGAAATCTCTAAAAAATTCTAATAGAGGAGGATTTTTTGAAAAAATATCAGTATAAATAAAAAAAAATGCCTTTAAGTTAAAATGTTTAAGAACCGGGAGAGCTAAATCAAATTGAGCTTTCAACCCATCATCAAATGAAATACATACACTTTCAGCCTTTAATATTTTTTTCTCAACTTTGTAAATAAATTCGTCAGGATTAAGTAAGTTAAATTTTTTTTTTAAAAATTCTATTATTTTGAAAAATTCTTCTGGCGTTGATGATCCTTGCGACCAATTATACATCTTATTATCATGAAAATGATGAAAAATTAAAGAATATGGCATTTTATATTTTTCTTATTTTTAGTTGTACTAATAAATTATTAAATGAATTTAAATTAATGGATTTTAATTCTATTTTTCTTTTTTCTTTTTTATAAAAATTTCGATTACTATACAGCTTATCATAGTGAAAAGAGAGCAAACATTTTACTAGCTCATTTATTTTTTTTAAATTTATCAACTCAATCATAGATAGATATTCATCTTTTTTTAGAAATTTTTTTAGTTGATAAATTTTTTCTTTTAAAAAATTTGGTTGTTTGACAAAATATTTATAATCTTTCATTATAAATTTTACTCTTTCATTCAAAGGAACATTTAGTGTGAACAATTTTCCAATTTTCATTTGAGAGAAAAGATTATTTGGTAACGATAATTTCCCAATTTTTCTACTCTCCGATTCAACCCAAATAATATCAGATTTCTTAAATTTACTTAACTCAAACCAAATTTTAGATTCAAAGTTTTTTTGAGTGGGTTGAGGCTTATTAGGGATATCTCCTAAAACTGAACCTTTATGATTTGCAAGAAATTCTAGATTTAAAACATTTTTATAATTAGCTAATTTATTTAAAAAATATGTTTTACCAGAACCTGTAAGTCCTCCAAGAATATTAAATTTGTAATTAAGTATTTCTTTGTTGAAAAATGAAAGTATAAACTTTCTGTAACTTTTATATCCTTTATCTAAAAGTGTTACATTAAAGCCTATACTCTTTAAAATAAGATACAAGCTTAAAGATCTTAAACCTCCTCTCCAACAATATATTAGTATTTTGTCTTCTTTTTTAAGTGTGTCTTTTTTTATAAACATACTTATATTTTTTGCAATAATTTGTGCTCCTAATTTTCTTGCTTCAAAAATATTTTGTTTGTAAATTTTACCTACTTGCTCCCTCTCATTATTACTTAATACAGGCATGTTAATTGAATTAGGGATTGAATCATGATTATATTCATCTGGAGTTCTTACATCAATAATTTTTGTGAATAGGTCTAACGTATTAAGGTTAAAATCCACTTTTTTCATATAAATTGTTTTTGCCAATTTTTAAAAACCTAAAATTCTTTTATACTATATTTTATTTTAAAACTGTATATTAAAGGATAATAATCATTATAAAAAATTTATTATGTTAATAAAACAATTGTCTTTAAAAAATGTTTTTTATAAAATTAATAATAGAAATATACTTTCTAAGATTAATCTAAGTATTAAAAACGATGAAAAAATAGCAATCATTGGTCCTTCAGGCTCAGGAAAGACAACTCTTTTGAAAATAATTGCGCATGCAAAATTTCCATCTAGGGGAGAAATTAAAATCAACGAATTAAATTTGTTGCATCTCAAGAAAAAAGATATTTTCAAACTTAGAAAATCTTTTTTTATGATTCCTCAACAGTTTTCAATACCTTCAAGACTCAGAGTTTATAGAGCAATACAAACAGGATATTTAGCTGAATGGTCTACAATCAAATCGGTTTTATCTGTTTTTTATCCATTTAATCTAAAAAAAATACATGAAATTTTGAAAAGATTTTCATTAGAAACGAAAATCGATGAAAAAGTAGAGTCTTTATCAGGTGGAGAAAAGCAATGCATTAATATCGCTCGATTACTTGTTACTAAAGCAAAAATGTTATTACTAGATGAGCCAATGGCCGGAATAGATATAAAGAAAATAGATTTGGTAATGAAAAATCTTTTAGAATTTCAGAGTGAGCATAAGTCCTTACTTATTATTTCATTACATCAATTAGAGATTGTACAAAAGTATTTTACTAGAGTGATATGTATGAAGCACGGTCAGATAAAATTTGATTTACCAATTAATAAAGTAACAAAAAAAATAATCAAAGATTTGTATGAATGAAATCGTAAAAAATTTATTTAAGAAATTTTTTATTCTAATTTCTTTGTTGGTTACTTTAATTATCTCAATTGATTTTTTAATTTCGCGTTCAACATTTGAATTTAATAAATTAAGTTTAAGTAGTTTTTTTCTTTTTTTTAATGATTTTTTCCCCATGGAGACATCTCTAGACTTTATAAAAGATGTGCTTAAAAATTCATGGATAACAATTAGTATTGCAACTTTAAGTGTTTTTATAGCTCTGATTTTTGCTTTTCCTTTATCCATTCTAATTTCAAAAAATATTTCTTTTTCATTTAATTTTCAAAATAAAATGACAAGTTTTTCTTTCCTTTCAAGATTATTTTCAAGATTTAATTTAGTTATTTTAAGAAGTTTGCCTGAATTGATTGTTGCTATTTTCTTTATAAGAATATTTGGTCTAGGTGAGACTTCAGCAATATTTGCAATTTCAATTTGCTATATAGCTTTTTTTACAAAAGTGTTTACTGAAATAATTGAATCTAGTAACAAAAAATTTATTGTTAATTTAATGAATAACGGTTCAAATAAATTAAAAATATTTTTATATTCAATATTACCAGAATGCGGTGACAAATTTATAGCCTATATTTTCTTTAGATGGGAATGTGCAATTAGAACATCTGTAATATTAGGAATTGTAGGCGCAGGGGGTATTGGGCAACAATTAGATCTAGCCATTAAAATGTCAGATCTTAATGAAGCTAGCACCATTCTATTTTTCTTATTTTTACTAATAATATTTACAGAATTTGTAAGTAAACTTTTAATTAAAATAATGAGATGATAGAATTAAATTTAAAAAAATATATTGGCTTTTCAATTATTATACTTTTAATAATTTTAAGTTTATTATCTGTAGATTTAAAAATTTACGAAATTTTTGAATTGCAGAATTTATTAAATATTCTCAATTTTCTAAACGAATTTTTAAATCCTAACCTATCTATTATATTTTTAAAAAAACTATTATTTTCACTATTTGAAACACTTTTAATTTCATTTATAAGTACCTTTTGTGCTTTTCTTTTAACTTTTTTTATATTAATTATTTGCTATGAATGCAGCAATAAGTTTTTAATCGCAATAAAGTTAATTTTGTCTTTTTTAAGGTCAATTCCTGAATTAATTTGGGCACTAATTTTAGTAATTCTATTAGGATTGGGTCCAATAACCGGTATATTCGCCTTATTCATTCATACAACAGGAGTTTTAGGAAAATTGTTTTTAGATACTGTTGAGAATACTTCTACAACTGAAAATTTTGTCTTTAGGATTTCAGGAGCAAATAAAATAAAAATTTTTTTTTCCCAAACATTTTATAAAATTTTTCCGAATTTACTGAATTTTACGTTTTATAGATGGGAAAATAATATTAGGGCAGCAAGTATACTTGGTTTTATAGGAGCAGGGGGTGTTGGGCAACTTTTATACTATCACATGAGTTTATTTAACTACAATGAAGTATCAACAATTACAATTTCAATAATTTTAATTATTTTTTTAGTTGATAGCCTGAGTGCTTTTATTAGAAATAAGTTGATTTTTAATTGATAATTTTAGCACTTTTTGCGGCATCAAGAATATTATCATAATTTTTTTTTTCAGTTCTAATGTACTTTTCAGCTCTTTGTAATTTTAAGATTTTTTGATGTTTAGAATTATTTTTATTTAAGCTAAGAAAAGCATTTATAATTTTATTTTTAATTGAATCTGGAATCTCTGTTCTAATAGTCCAATTGTAATCATAATAAGATTGTGTTTCATATAAAACTTCTAAACTTTCACTAAGTTTAGGTTTTTCATTTATTAATTTTTTCCAAACAACGCTATTTAAAACTCCACCTTTAACTTTACCAGATAAAACTGAGTATAATGTTGCATCATGAGCTCCCGAAAAAGCAATTGGGTTAAAAAAAAGTTCTGGATTAATATTTTTTTTCATTAGAAAATATCTTGGCATAATATGGCCGGAAGTTGAGGAGGGAGAACCAAAACTAAAAGGTTGATCTTTTAAATCATTAATATTGCTAAAATTATCATTCTTACTAACAATAAATACTGAAGAAAATCTTTCATCTTTTTGTCTTTGTATTATGGGCTCAACCTTTCCGTTACTTCTATGAAAAGCTTGTATAAATGTAAATCCTCCAAGCCAAGCCAAATCAATTTTATTAGTAGATAATGCCTCAACTACTGATGCATAATCAGAAACAGAAACAAATTCTATCTCTAAATTTAATTGCTCTTCAAGATAATCTTTTAAAGGTAAAAATTTTTTGTGTAGTTCAGTAATTGACTCATCCGGTATGGATGAAATTTTTAATTTTTCCAAAGATTTAGTTGTATTACTGAATAAAAAAGCAAAAAACGTAAAAACTGTAACAAGAAATTTATTTAAATTTAATTTGTGTTTTTTTTTCATTTTTAAACTCTCCAATTACTTTTGCATATAAGTTATCATGTTTTAAAATGTCAATGACTTCTTTTAAATTTTTTCTAGAACATGAAAATAATAGCCCTCCAGAGGTTTGAGGGTCTGAAATTATATTTTTTAATTCTTCGGAAATATTGTTGTTATTTTCAACTACATTTTTTGAATTGTCCCAGTTTTTTTTAGCAGCTGAAGTCAACATTCCCATTTTAATATATTTTTTAATATTCTGAAATAATGGTATATCTTTTTTATAAATAATGGCGCTTTTTTTACTTGCTACACACATTTCTTTTAAATGTCCTATGAGACCAAAGCCAGTCACATCTGTCATACTAGAGATAAGTTTTTTTTTAGATAATTCGTATCCTACTTTATTTAATTTTGTAGTGCTACTTATAAGTAATTTATAATCTTTTGTATTTAGAATATTTTTTTTGAAAGCAGTTGAAAGTATCCCAACACCAAGAGGTTTTGTTAAGAAAATAAAGTCTTTATCTTTAGCAGTTGAATTTTTTTTAACATCTTTAGAATTAATTATGCCTGTTACTGATAGTCCATAGATTGGTTCAGATGAATTTATTGTATGTCCTCCAGCGATTACTATATCAGCTTCTTCACATATTTTATTTCCCCCCTTTAATATCTCCTTTATTTCCTTTAGATTTATCTTTTCGAATGGCATTGCGACGATTGCAAGAGCATAAAGGGGTTTAGCCCCCATTGCATAAAGATCAGAAATTGCGTTTGCTGCCGATATTTTTCCAAAATCATAAGCTTTATCTACAATAGGCATGAAGAAGTCAGTAGTCCCCACTATTGATTGCTTTTTATTCAATTTATAGACAGCAGCATCATCAGACATAGAAAAATCAACAATTAATTTTTTTGAAAAATTTTTAAATTTCGGAATTAAATTAACAAGAGTTTTTTGATCTATTTTACATCCACATCCACCACCAAATGAAAATTCTGTAAGTTTTCTATTTCTCATTTTTGATTTCATCTCTTTCCTTCTCGTTTACGTTTATTAGAATCTAATTCTTTTTTTCTTAGTCTTAAACTTAGTGGAGTTACTTCAAGTAATTCATCATCTTTAATATACGAAATCATTTGTTCCAATGACATCTTTAGTGGTGGAACTAAATTAATAGCTTTATCAGAGCCAGATGCTCTAATATTTGTGAGTTGCTTACCTTTAAGAACATTGATTTCTAGATCATTTTCTTTGCTATGTTCTCCGACAACCATACCTTTATAAACTTTGCATTGAGGTTCTATGAACATAATACCTCTCTCTTGTAAATTAAAAATTGCGTAAGCAACAGCTGTACCTGTTTCTGTTGATATTAAAGCTCCATTTTTTCTTTCTAAAATTTCGCCTTTGAATAAATCATATGAATCAAAAACTCTATAAATTACACCTGTACCTCTTGTCTCAGTTAAAAACTGATTTTGATATCCTATGAGCGTTCTTGAGGGAGCCCTAAACTTAAGTCTGGTTTTTCCAGAATTATTATTTTGCATGTCAATCATTTCTGCTTTTCTTTTATTCATTGAGTTTATTATTGAATTTGTATATTCTTCGTCAACATCGATCGTAACCTCTTCTATAGGTTCAAGTTTATTATTTAAAGCATTGAATTTAAATAGCACTTTAGGCCTCGATACATTTAATTCAAATTTTTCTCTTCTCATTGTTTCAATAAGAACGCCAAGTTGTAGTTCTCCTCTACCTCCAATTTCAAAAGAATCTTTTTTTTCATTTTCATTAAAGGTTATAGCAACATTTGATTCTGCTTCAGCTAAAAGTCTTTCTCTAATAAAATTTGAAGTAATTTTTTCGCCCTCCATCCCTGCATATGGAGAGTCATTAACTGTAATTGTTATCGACATTGTAGGAGGATCAACCGGAGTAGATTTGATTGCAGTTTTAATTTCTGGAAAGCATATCGTGTCAGAAACAGAGCATTTAGAGAGACCAGCAATACATATAATATCTCCGGCTTGTGCTTGATCAATGGAAATCCTTTTGGTTCCTTCAAATGAAAATAATTTTGTTAATCGTCCACTTTCAATTAGCTGATTGTCCAGATTTAAAACATTCACTTGGTCATTTACTTTTATATTTCCAGTTTGAATTTTTCCAGTGAGGCATCTGCCCAAAAAATTATCAGAGCTTAAAAGAGTAGCTAGCATAGAGAAAGGTTTATTCACCAGACAGTCGGGTTCTTTTACATTTTTAATTATTAAGTTCAAAAGTGGTTTTAAGTCTTCAGGTTTGTCATTAATATTTTCTACACACCACCCATTTTTTCCTGAAGCATATAAAACCGGAAAATCTAATTGACTATCATTAGCATCTAACGTCACAAATAAATCAAATATCTCATTTAAGACGTCGTCAGGCCTAGAATCGTTTTTATCAATTTTATTGATTATTACTATTGGGTTTAAGCCCTGAGAAAGGGCTTTACCTAAAACAAATTTTGTTTGTGGCATTGGTCCTTCTGAAGCATCTGTCAATAAGATAACACCGTCAGCCATGCATAATACTCGCTCAACTTCTCCTCCAAAATCTGCATGACCAGGAGTATCTATAATATTTATTTTAAAATCATTCCATTTAATTGAAGTAGGTTTAGCGAGTATTGTAATTCCTCTCTCTTTTTCAAGATCACCAGAATCCATAACTCTTTCTTCAACTTGTTCATTAGTTCTAAACATTCCTGTTTGTTTTAATAATGAGTCAATTAAGGTAGTTTTACCATGGTCAACATGAGCAATAATGGCGATATTTCTGATTTTTGAAATCATTAAATTAATTTATTATTTATTTAATTTAAACCTTAAACAAAAGATTTATAGGATAAAAATTTGATTTTAGGAAGTAAATTTTTATCTGGGGTGTAACTATAATCTAATGATACACCCCAAATTGAAGGAAATAGATATTAACTATGTAAATTATTAGCAAATATGATACCAATCTTTGAAAATTGTTGATTATTTTATTTTAAAGTTCTAATTTAACGTACTTTCACTAATTCATTTTAAATTATGTCAACTCAGTTTAAAGCTTTTGTTCTTAGTAAAGATAGAAAAAATAATCAAATAGGAAACATTAAAAATTTACTATTAGATGATTTAATGGAGGGTGATGTTACGATAAAAATAAAATATTCAAGTTTCAATTACAAAGATGGTTTAGCTATTGCAGGTAAAAAACCGATAATTAAAACTTGGCCTATGATTCCAGGCGTCGATTTTTGTGGTAAAGTAATCAAATCAGAAAGTCCAAATTTTCAAATTAATGACAAAGTAATTTTAAATGGTTGGGGTGTTGGAGAAAAACATTATGGTGGTTTTTCTGAATATGCGAGAGTTAAAAGTGAGTGGTTGTTAAAATTACCAGAAAAATTTACTGAAGAACAGGCAATGATAATAGGTTCAGCTGGATATACTTCAATGTTATGTGTAATGTCAATTATTGAAGACATATCACCCTCAAAAGGAGAGGTATTAGTAACTGGTGCATCAGGTGGTGTTGGAAGTATTGCAGTACATTTACTCTCAAAATTAGGATATGGTGTTGTTGCATCGACAGGAAAAGTTGAAGAAAATGATTTTTTAAAAAAAATAGGTGCTTTTAGAATTTTAGATCGAAAAGAGATCGGATCGATAAATACGGCTCCTTTATTGAAGCAAATTTGGGCTGCAGCTATTGATACCGTTGGAGGTAATACTTTGTCGAATATATTATCTCAAATCAAATATGGTGGTGTTGTAGCGGCTACAGGATTAGCACAAAGCGCTGACCTTAATACAACAGTTTATCCGTTTATTTTAAGAAATATTACTTTAAGAGGTATTGATAGTGTTTATGCGCCTTTGAACAAAAGAATTAAAGCATGGAGTATGTTGTCAGATTTAGTTGATCGTAAATTTTTAAATACAATTAAAATTGTGAAGAAATTTAAGGACCTAAAGAATCTTAGCAATGAAATTATCAAAGGTAAAATAAAAGGTAGGATTATAATAAAGATATAAAAATAATCATTATAATTTAACATAATATATATTATACGTTTTATTATTTAATAATTCTTTTACTTACGATTTAACGTTTTTTTAATTATCCTGAACCAAGATATAGCATTGAAGAACCATATAAGATACCAGTTACAATAAAAATTACAAAAGTATATCCCATAATTTGCCTCATATGTAGTCCAGCAATAGCCAACAAGGGTATAGTCCAAAATGGTTGTATCATATTTGTCCATTGATCTCCATAAGCTACACCAAGAACAATCACATAAGGTTTCACACCAAGAGTTTGCGCAGCCTCAACCATCACGGGGCCTTGAACAGCCCACTGCCCTCCTCCTGATGGAATAAACATATTGACAAGTCCACCTGACAAGAAGGAAAAAAAGCCCAAGGTCTGGCTAGATGAAATATTAACAATGGCATTTGCTAGTACCTGTATTAAACCAGTATCGACCATCATACCCATAATTCCAGCATAAAATGGATACTGAAGAATGATGGGCCCAACTGTTATTGCTGCCTTATTGACTAGCTTTACATAATGTATTGGAGAATTAGAAAGCATTAAACCGATTCCTAAAAAAGTCCAGCTCACTAAATTTAAATCTAGTGAAAAACCTTTTTCAAAGAACACAAAAAGGATGAAAAAAACTAACATAAAACCAACAAAAAAACTAATAAATTTATTATTTTCAATCTTTTGCGCAAAGTTTTTAAGAGTATCAAGTGATTTTTTTTCACTCTCCTTTTCAGTTTCAAATATTTTAGTATCTATCTCTAAAGTTTCTTTACTATCTGTTGGTTTCATTAATGGGTTAACTATTGTAATTATAAAAAGTGTAATTAAAGCTAAACATATATTAAATTCACTAAATATAGTCTCGGTAACTGGAATAACACCGATTTTTTCAATAAGTGAATGCTCTTTAGATGACACAAATAATGCTGCTGAGGAAGAATATCCCATGTGCCATATAACATAACCTGAATAAGCACTGGCTACTAATAAAGGATAATGAATTTTTATTTTCTTTTTTGAACACTCAATTGCAACAAATTTGGAAATAATTCCACCTACTATCAAACCAAATGACCAAGCAAAGAGACTAGCAAGCCCAGAAACAAATGTTACTAAGGCATAAGCCTGTGTGGGTGTATTTGGACAGTTACCAATTTTAGATAGGATTTTTTCCACCGGAGTGGTGTGAGCAAGTGAATGTGCTGCAATCATAATTATTGATATTTGGGCTGTAAATGTAAACAATTTTGGCAAACCATTACCCCAAGCCTCTAATATTTGAATAGGTGAACTATCAGTGCTAAAAAATGCTAAAAAAAATGTTAACAAAGATAATACAACAACAAAAATAAAGGCATCGGGGTAATAGTTTTCTACTAGATTAACAAATGGTTTTGATAATTTATTAAAAAACCCAGTATCTTTTTTTGCCATATTTATTTATTTATATTTAACGCAATTACCTTTCCCTCAGCCATAATTGGAATAATAATGAGATTTTTTTCTAAGATAACCTCATGGTCTGCTGCTCCTTTTCCAACTTCAGCTAAAACTTTGTATTTTCCTTTTTTATTAATTTTATACAATTTAGCTCCTGTCCAATCAGTTACTAGATACCCTCCTTTGCCGTCTGATTCTATTCCATCTAAATTTCCAATTGGCTTATTACCAAGATTTTTTAATTTTTTTGTATGAATATTGATACTTTTTAGATTTCCTTTCATTTCTGGGGTTCCCCAGCCCTCCATTACTGCTCCCCAACTTCCTACAATTAAATTTCCTTCTTCATTGTCAATATGTAGACCATTTGGTGCCAATTGTGGACTGTAAAACCAGGCAGGAAGTTGTCCAAATTGATTCAGTCTATAAATCGTGTCGTTATAAGTATCCCCAACATAAATATTTCCATATTTATCATGGGTAACATCATTCATGCATACTGATCCATAACCTTTAAACTTATTAGATATTGCAGCTTTTTCTATGTCAACTTCTACCAATTCATCAACATCCGCTATATAAAGTTTATCGTTACTAATTGTCAGACCTTTTGGCGCATTAAGCTTTTCAATCCATTTTTTTTCAATAATAGAGCCGTCTAATGCAAGTTTAGAAATATAACCATTCCCATCTTTTTTAAATGGATGATTTACAATATTTGAAACGTACAAAACGTCGTTTTTTGAATCATAAATTACTGATTCAGGAAGTTCGAATGTACTTTCAGTTTCCCAAGCAACCTTTACATGACCGTCTGAATATGCGTTTTGTTTGAATAAAAATAAAGTTAAAAATAAAGCAATAAATAGTTTTTTCATTTTTTCTCCTTTGTTTGTTAGTTTAAGTTATTAGGCATTGAAAATTTAATGTCGTTCTTATCATCGGATGTCCATTTTTGCGTAATTGTTTTTCTTTGAGTGTAAAACCGTAGTCCGTCTGGTCCATAAATATTTAAATCTCCAAAGAAAGATTTTTTCCAACCCCCAAAACTGTGGTACGCAGCAGGAACTGGCAAAGGAATATTTATTCCTACCATTCCAATATCAACATTGTCTGAGAATGTTCTTGCTGATTGTCCATTATTTGTAAAAATACAACAGCCATTACCATATTGATTTTTGTTTATGAGCCTAATTCCTTCTTCAAATGAATTGACATTGATAATTTGCAAAACAGGACCAAAAATTTCCTCTTTGTATGACTGCATAGACGTTTTTACGTTGTTTATAAGAGTGGCACCAAAAAAGTAGCCTTTGTGGTATTTTTTCTCGTTAATCCTAAGGTTTCTTCCATCAACTACAATTTTTGAACCATCTTTTTCAGCGCTATTTATCAGTTTTTCAACTTTATCCATATGGTCTTTAGAGATTAAAGGTCCAAAATCACTATTAGCCTTTTCAAAAGGACCTACTCTGAAATTGAGCATTGCATTTTTTAATTCTTCCTCAAGTCTCTTTCCTATTCCCCCGACAGCAACCACAACAGACAGAGCCATACATCTTTGTCCAGAAGAACCAAATGCTGCACCCAATAATTGATTTACAGTTTGTTTTATATCAGCATCAGGTAGAACTAAAGCGTGATTTTTTGCTCCACCTAATGCTTGGCACCTTTTATTTTGTTGAGTTGAAGTTTCGTATACGTATTGAGCTACGGGTGTGGAACCAACAAAACTAACTGCTTTGATTTTGTTATTATTTAATAATTTTTTTACTACTGACTTATCCCCATTTAAAACGTTTAGTACGCCTTTTGGTAAACCTGCTTTATAAAAAAGATCAGCAATATACATCGTTGATATTGGATCTTTTTCTGAAGGTTTTAATATAAAAGTGTTGCCCGCAACTATTGCAAGTGGAAACATCCATAAGGGTACCATAACTGGAAAGTTAAAAGGAGTAATTCCCAAAACCACACCAAGTGGCTCAAATTGACTCCAAGAGTCTATTGAGGTGCTGATATTTTTATTGTGTTCTCCTTTTATATTACTTCCAAAACTACACGCAAATTCAACATTTTCAATGCCTCTTCTAATTTCGCCAATAGCATCACTTTTTGTCTTGCCTAAATCTTGACTAATTAAATAAGCAATTTGATTTATGTTCTTTTCTAATAATTCCTTATATTTAAAGAATATACTTATTCTTTTAGAAATGGAGGTATTTTTCCAACTCAGAAAAGCATCCTGCGAATTTTCAATTGCCATTTTAATTGTCTTATCAGTTGCAGTATTTGCTGTAGATAATACTTGACCAGTAGCTGGATTAAAGATTTCAATTTCTTTTCCATCATCAAAAATTTCTTTTGAATTTACAAGATGATGAATTTTTTTTTTAATTTTAATCATTTGTTTTAATATTAATTTAATAATATAATCACATAATTGCATTTCAAATAGTTTTTTTTAGTTTTCGCAGTGCAATTTTGCATTTTATGTTCAATTGGAATGATTTAGAGTCTTTTTTAGTTTTATCAAGAAATAAAAAACTTACCCATGCGGCTAAAAAATTGAATGTAGAATCAACAACAATTTCTAGAAGAATCCTACGGCTTGAACAAAACCTTCAAACTAAATTATTTGTAAGAAATAATAAAGGATATGTTTTAACAGATAGCGGCCACAAACTCTTGTTGATTGCTGAAAGAATTGAAAGCGAAACAATTAGTATTGGAGAAAATTTCTCTAGTCACAGTTTAAATATTTCAGGAACTGTCAGAATTGCGATGCCAGAGGGATTAGGTTTAGATTTTTTTAGTAAATATTTAAATGAATTTTACACTTTACATCCAGAGATTTTCATTGAGTTAGTTGCTGACACTCGTTCTAGAAATCTTCTAACAAAAGAAATCGATATTTCAATAAATTTATCACGACCTAAAAGAGGCAAATTAGTTTCATGGAAGCTAACTGATTATTATTTGAGGCTATATGCATCCTCAAGATATATTAAATCAAGCAAACCTATAAATTCTTTAAAGGATTTAAACAACCATAAGTTTATATCCTATATAGATGATTTAATTGACTATCCAGAACTAAAGTATTTAAAGGATTTAGAAAAGAATATAAAAATAGTATTTAAAAGCAATAGTTTAAAAGCTCAACTTAATGCAGTAAGTGAGAGTATTGGGATATCACTATTACATTGTTTTATTGCAAAAAAAAATAAAGATTTAAAAATATTATTAAAAAATGACATAAAGATAAAACGAGAATATTGGATTGTTGTACATGAAGATTTAATAAAGTTAAAAAGAGTAAGAGCAGTTATAGATTTTTTAACAAAAAAAATTAAACTCAATAAAAAAGTATTTCTGGACGATTAAATTCAAGAAATATAATTTTTATTAATGAAATCGCAGTTTAAATGATTTATATTACCATATTATTACGATTATTATGTGTGGAATTGCTGCAATTTTTTCTTCTAAAACCGATGATTTAGCTCCTTCCTTTGAATTAAATTCGAGAGTTACCTCGATGATAAAAACAATTAGACACAGAGGGCCAGATGCTTTGGATACTAAAGTATCAAATAATTGTGCTTTTGGTCATGCTAGATTGAGTATTATTGATTTAGATTCTAGGTCCAATCAACCAATGATATCTTTTGATGGAAGATATAAGTTAATATTTAATGGTGAGATTTATAATTATATGGAGTTAAAAAAATCATTAAAAAATTATAGATTTCAAACAAAATCAGATAGTGAGGTAATTTTAGCTGCTTATTCAAAATGGGGAACTAAATGTTTAAATTATTTTAATGGTATGTTTGCGTTTATAATTTATGACATGAAATATGACCAAATTTTTGTTGCAAGAGATAGATTTGGGATCAAACCACTTTTCTGGACAAAAAGAAAAAATGAATATTTGTTTGCTTCTGAAGCCAAAGCTATACTTACACAAATTAGTATTAAGCCAAATATAAATTATTTTAAAAGATATTTAATTAATGGTGAAAAAATAAATGGTTCAGAAACATGTTTTGCAGATATTAAACAACTACTTCCTGGAGAGTATTTTATAATTAATAAATCCTATTTTAAGAAAATCAGATATTATAATATTGGTGAAAAAATTAGAAGAGATGATTTTGAATCTCAATCTGATAATTCAAGAAATGCTGAAGAAACCTTTACTGAAAATTTTATTTCTGCTGTTGATTTTAGAACTCGAGCAGATGTTCCTATTAGTGTAAATTTTAGTGGTGGTAGTGATTCTTCTGCAATTTTGTCAGTATTAGGTAAACACCTCAAAAAGTTCGACGTACTTGTAAATTCAGCTGTATCAGATACCGTCAATAAATCTGATAAAAATTATATTGAAAATATCGCACGCCAATGCGGTTACAAAGTCAATTATTGTGATACAGAAGAATCTAAAATAATCAAAGATTTAGATTTAAAAAAAATGATGTGGCATTCTGAATCCCCCTTTTTATTGAGTCATTATTTAGATAAATGTTTAGCATATAGAAGTAAGAATTTAGGATATATAGTAATTTTAGATGGAAATGGAGCTGACGAGCATTTACTAGGTTATAAAGAGCATATGTATCCGGTAATTACTGATTTTTATTTCAAAAAAAAATATGATTGCGCGCTATCGCTTTTTTTTTTATCAAATAAAAGACATAATCTATTTCAACAAATTTTATCTCCCTACTCTATTTTGAAAACCTTATTCAAAAATCGAGGTTATCTTGATAAAAAAACTAGTTGGTTAAAAGAAGTTACTGCAAATTTTTTTGAATATAAACTTCAATCTTTATTATGGTTCAGAGATAGATCCTCTATGGCCCACTCTACTGAATTAAGGGTGCCTTTTTTAGATCATAATTTAGTTGAAAGTATGCTCTCTTTACCAATAATTGATAGGATAAACAAAAATGGACAAAAAGATATTTTAAAAAAGTTCTTAAACAAAAATTTTGACAATATTAATTTTAAACTTTTAAAAAATTCATTTTTAAAACCGCAATTACCTCTATCAATAAAAAAAAATGCAAATGAAAAGTTTAAGTTACTAAGTAAAAAATCAAAAACCCAAGCTCAAGAGATATTTGATTTTGCTAGTGATAAACTTAAAATATCAAAGGAATTAAAATATAGAATTTCACAAATAGAACTTTGGTACGAGACGTTTTATCACTAAAATTATTCAACAATCAGTTTCATACCATCAAAAGCGGCTTCGCAATTAGGTGGAAGTAATCTGGATATGGTTTCGTAATCAACCTCATAATTCATATGAGTTAAGACAGTTTTTTTAGGTTTAATTTTTTTTATCCAAGATAGAGTTCTTTCAAGATGTGAATGAGTCTTATGTGGAGTAAATCTTAAACAATCTACAATCCATAAATCAAGATTTTTTAGTTTTTGAAAAGACTTTTCAGGAAACTCTACCACATCAGTTGTATATGCAAAATTTTCTATTCTAAATCCTATAGAATTCCCGTATCCATGACTTTGCTCAATAGGTATAATGGTCAATTCGTTTATTTTAAATTCTTTTGATATAATGTTTGGAATTAGACATGGCTTATAATAAAAACCGTTTGCCTTGGGGTTTAGGTCTTCAAAAATGTAACCAAATTTTTTTTTAATTTCAATTATATCTTGTTTTGTAGCATAAAGATTTAAGTGTTTTTTCATTTTAACATTTAAAAACCTAAAATCATCTACACCATGTATGTGATCAGCGTGAGTATGTGTTATTAAAACAGCATCAAGATTTTGAACATTAGCATTTAAAAGTTGCTGTCTTAAATCTGGTGTAGCATCAACAAGTAACTTTGTGTTTTTTGTTTTGATGAGAACAGACGCTCTTAATCTTCTATTTTTTTTATTTAGTGGATCACATTTTCCCCAATCATTTCCAATAACGGGAACACCGGAAGAGCTTCCACAACCTAGGATTATAATTTCAGTTTTCATTTTTTTTGTTAATTTTTGTAAATAGGTTAAAGAAATTTTTTGCAGTAGCTCTTGCAATATCCTTTGATGTTAATCCTTTAATTTGTGAAATTTTTTCTAAAGTATATTTTATAAACGATGGCTCATTTTTTTTTCCTCTGTGAGGTTCAGGTGCCAAATATGGAGCATCTGTCTCAATTAGCATTTTGTCAAGTGGAATATATTTGACAATTTCAATGAGTTCATTGGCATTTTTAAAAGTGATCATACCTGAGATACTTATATAAAAATTATTATCAAGTGCTACCTTAGCTAAATTTCTGGACGATGAAAAGCAATGAATAAGTCCTTGTGAGTTATAGCTTTGAACGCTATTTCTGATGCATATCGCTGTATCATTATCAGCATTTCTTGTATGAATAATAGTAGGTAAATTTTGTTCACCAGATAGTCTTAGGTGCTCTTCAAAACTAATTAACTGATTTTTCTTATTATTATCACTTCTATAGTAATCTAGACCTGTTTCACCGATACCAACTACTTTATTATTTTGAATGTTTCTTTTTAAAGATTTATAGATATTTTTTATATCACTACTTTTTAAATCTTCGGGAACATTATTTGGGTGTATTCCAGAGGTGCACCATATATTCTGATAAGTATTAGATAACTTCAAAATATCCTCAAAGTTTTGTAAATCAATCGAAATATTTAAAAAATACTTTACATTCTCTTTTCTTGCTCTTTCAAGAATATTATTTAAGTTATCCTTTAAAACTGAGAAATTTAAATGGCAGTGACTATCAACAATATTATACATTTATTCTCGGAAAAAGTTGTTCAGGATCATTAATTTTTGAATTTTTTACCAATGAATTTTTTTTATTCAAATATTTGAAGGTTCTTTCTTTAGGATTAACATTTAGTATATCTAAAATTTTTTGTGACGAGTTAGGTAGAAAAGGTTGGAGAACTATTCCAATTATTCTAATTGATTCGATTAATATAGCCATAACTTTTGCAGTTTGTTCTTTTTGATTTTTTATTTTATTCCAAGGCTCCATGTCATCGATAAATTTATTTAGCTTATTAATAAATTTCCAAATTTTTTCTAATGCTTTGTGTATTTCAAAATTTTTGATGTTTACTTTTAAAGAATTTGAGAGTTGATATCCATTGTTCAATATATCCAAAAATTCTTTATTATTTGATTCAATATTACACGGAAATTTTCCATCAAAATGCTTATTAGAAAATTTAAGTGTTCTCTGTAAAAGATTACCAAGAGAATTTGAAAGATCTGAATTTGTTCTTAAAATGAAACTTTTTTCAGAAAAATCACCGTCATTTCCTAAAGGAACTTCCCTTAAGAGATAGTATCTTAGTTGATCAAGCCCAAACCTATCAATCAAATAAACTGGATCTATTGTATTACCAAAAGATTTTGAAATTTTTTCACCTTCATTAGTCCACCATCCATGTGCAAAAATTTGCTTGGGAATTTTTAAGTCCGCAGCCATGAGGATAGCTGGCCAATATATAGCATGAAATTTAAGAATATCCTTTCCAATCACATGGATTGAATTGTTCCAAAAAGAAAGAAATTTTTTTTTTTCATTTGGATATTCTAAGGAAGTAAGATAATTCGTAAGAGCATCAATCCAAACATAAATAATATGTTCTTTCGAATTAGGCACATTAATTCCCCACTGAAAACTGTTCCTTGAAATCGATAGATCCTTTAAACCTTTTTTCACAAAACTTACTACTTCATTTTTTCTTGATACTGGTCTTATAAAATCACCATTGTCTTGATAATGTTTCAAAAGTTTTTTTTCAAATTCTGAAAGCTTAAAGAAGTAACTTTCCTCTTTAATCCATTCAACTTTTCCACCATCTGGAGTAAAAAATTTATTATTTACTTTTTTTAATTCTTTTTCTTGATAAAAAGATTCATCTTTTACTGAGTACCAGCCCTCATACTTTCCTAAATAAATATATTTATTTTTCAATAATTTATTCCAAAGAGAAATTACAGCTTTTTTATGTCTCTCCTCTGTAGTCCTTATAAAGTCATTATTCGATAAATTTAAAGTTTTCGTTAATTTTAAAAAATTTTTAGAAATTTTATCCACAAAATCATTTGGATGCATACTACAATCCTTTGCTGCTTTTTCAATTTTTTGACCGTGTTCATCTGTCCCCGTAAGAAATTTTACCTCAAAATTATCTAATCTATAGAATCTTGAAAGTACATCACAAATAATTGAAGTATATGCGTGACCAATATGAGGTTTATCATTTACGTAAAAGATTGGGGTAGTAATATAAATTTTATTCATTTATTGACTTAATATTTTTAAAATAGTTTACGAAAATACTTAATATATACTGATTTTTGTTTATATTTAGACTTTCATTTAAATTAGATTTAATATTATCAAAAAAATTAAACATTTTTTCACAATTTGTAATATCACCAAATTTTTCAACAAAATTACTTTTTGTTCTTTTGTATAAAAAGTTTTTTAAAATTAAAATTAAAAGACTTAAATTATCAGAAAAATTATCTATTAATTTTTGAATATCTAAGTAATTAATTTCATCATTTTTGATTATTTTTTCCATTAATATGATATTTTCTTGAAAATTATATTTTTGAAGAAGCTTAAAAATCCCTGGTTTATTGTTAATGTAATCAATAGTCCTCTTATTATTTAAATGTTCAAAATCAAAAAGATTATGTTTTAAAAAAATTTCAAAATCAGAACTACTTAATGATTTGAATTCAATTTTTTTACAACGTGAAGTTATTGTTTTTGGGACTTCAAATATATTATGACATATTAAAAATATAAAAACTTTTTCTGGAGGTTCTTCTAGTGTTTTTAATAAAGCATTTTTAGAATTAATATTTATCGTTTCAAAGTTATCAATTACTATGTATTTTGGTATTTTTTCAGAAAAATTAGTTAACTCAAGCTGAGAAAAAAGTTTTCTTATTTCATCAATACTAACATTTTCATGCTCATTCAAATGAAAGTAACATGAGAGTAGATTTTTATTAATGTCTTTTAATTCATTGGAGGTTAAAGTAAATATTTCCTTTTCTGTGTTAAATAATTTCTTAGCTAAATTTTCAATAATAAAGTTTTTTGCGAAATTAAATTTTCCAATATTTTTCTCACCGTAAAACATCCATGTGTCTGAATTATATGAATTAAATTTTTTATTTAAAATTTCTTTTTGTATTTCGTGACCAAAAATTTTTTCAATTTTAATCATAACTGTATGGTATATTTTCTTTTAAAAAACTCTTGCTATTTAAAAAGTCAACAATTGTTTTATGAATAGATTTTATATTTTTACTGCCATCTACTATAAAAACTCTGCTATTACTCTTAGCAATTTTTAAATAAGCGTCTAAAACTTTTTTATGAAATTCTAAGTCAAAGTATTCATATTTAACTTCATTATTTCTTCTTGCCAGAGAACGCTTTAATCCAATTTGTGGATTTAGTTTAATCAAAAAAGTATGCTCAGGTATTATCTTCTTTACAATTATATTATTTAAAAGATCAAAATATTTCTTGTTTAATTTTTGTCCCATTACTTGATAAGCATATGTTGAATCAACAAATCTATCACAAATTACTATTTTGTTGTTTTTTAAATTAGGTATGATCATATTTTTTATATGTTCATTTCTAGCAGCATTAATTAATAATAACTCCGTCAATGGTTCAAAGTGATTATTTTTTTTTACGATAAGGTTTCTGATTTTTTCTGATGATTTAGTCCCACCAGGCTCTCTAGTTAACAAAACTTTTTTAGATATCTTTAAAATAGATTTTTGTAATAATTTTGATTGAGTTGACTTACCGGAACCTTCTCCACCCTCAAAAGAAATAAAGTTTTTCATTTAATCACTGTAAATACTTTCTCCAAAAATCAAATATTTAAATTTGAAAGCTAATTTAGAAAAAAAATTTTTTTCCTTGATATCTTCACTCGCGTACAAAGGAAACTCTTTAAGTATTTCACCATCCACTTTTTTAACAAGTAATTTGGCAACTTGATCATTCTTTTCAATAGGAGCACTGAGGGGAGATTTGTATTTTAAAACAATTTTAATGTTATTCATTATTTTTTTTGGAATGGTAATTCCTAATTTTTCCTTTGAATTTATTTTTAATTTGTTATTTTTTCCATTCCATACTTTTATCGAATAAAAAGGTTGATCATTCTCTGTAATTACCAAGTTTTTATATTCAAAAAAAGCAGAGTTCATCAATCTTTTTGATTCTTTCTTTCTTTCCTTGCTACTATCTAAGCCATTAATAATTAAAATTATTCTTCTATTATTTCTTTTTGAGGAAGCCGCTAAACCGAAGCCTCCAAGTGATGTATGACCAGTCTTTAGTCCATCTGCTGATGAATCGGTGTAAAGCAGAGGGTTTCTATTAAGTTGCTTGATTTTATTGTAAGTAAATTCCTTCTGAGAGTACATTTGATAAAGTTGTGGAAAATCATTTATGGTTCTTAAAGAAAGATTAAGAACATCCCTAGCTGTCATTAAATGATCAATATCTGGCCATCCTGTGGCGTTTACAAAATTTGAATTTTTTAAACCAATTTCTTTTGCTAATATATTTAATTCTTCTGCAAAATTCTTTTCACTTCCTGAAAAACCCTCCGCAATTGTAATGCAAGCATCATTTCCAGATTGTACTATGATACCTTTCAATAAATCTTCAATTGAGACCTTAGAATTTTCATTAAGAAACATTTTTGATCCCCCTTTTTTCCAAGCTTTTCTGCTTACAGAGAATTTATCATTTAAAGAAATTTCATTATTTTTTAGTTTTTTAAAAACATAATAAACGGTCATCAGTTTACTCATAGAACTTGGAGACATAAGTTCATCTGCATTTTTTTCATAAATAACCGAATTAGTTTCCACATCATAAATAATTGCCTGTTTGGCCATTGTTTCTATTGCAGAACTTGATTTGCAACTGAAAAAAAAAAATAGGGAAAATAAAAAAATTCTCATTTTGAAGATTCTATAATAATTTTTGATTTAGTAAAGCCACGCAAATTTAACTTTTCTAGAATTTTTTTTGCAATTGATCTATCCTTATAAGGACCAAGTCTGACTCTATAAAAGTATTGCCCATTAATAAATTTTCTTTGAATAAATGCACTAAATTCAAATAATTTACTCTTAAGTAAATTAGCATTTCTGATATCATTAAATGCTGCAACTTGAATTGATACTTTATTATCCAATTTTTTTTTTTCAAAATTGTATGTAACCATATTGTCTTTTTTTTTTTCGTCCAGATTTTTAACAAGAACTTTTTCAGATTTACCAGCATCTGATACAAAATTTTTATAATTATAAAATTTATTGGCTATTTTTCTACTTTCTTCTTCAATGACTTTCACTCTTACTTTAGCTGTACCTTTATTAAGTATTTTTAATTTTTTAGCTGCTTCTTTTGATAAATCAATAATTCTTCCTCTCACGAAAGGTCCTCTATCATTGATTCGTATTTTTAATGAAATATTATTTTCTAAATTTGTTACTTTAACTATTGTTGGTAGAGGGAGTGTTTTATGAGCAGCTGAGACTTTGTATTGATTAAAAATCTCACCATTCGCTGTTTTCTTACCATGAAAATTTGGTCCATACCAAGATGCAATTCCAATTTCATCATAATTATAATCCACCTTTGGATAATACCATTGACCATTGATTTTATAAGGATCTCCTACTTTATATTTTGGTTTTTCATTAATATCACTTATTTTCTTAGCAGAGTTAATTATAAATCGAGTCTCAGCGCAACTTGAAAGAATCAGAATTATTAATAAATTTATAAAAGTTTTACATATCATTTTTCTAATTTATCATTGATTTGATCTGAAAGCATGTAAATTGACAAAGCAAAAAAATAAGATCGATTCCAGTTGAGAATTTTATCGAAGTTTTTTGATACTAGAAAAAATTTCTTTTTCTTAGATTTTGGAGAAATTAATTTTAATTTTGTATTTGGGTTGTAATTTTTCTTTAAAAAAAAACCTTCAGATCTCCAAAAATCTTGAGAATAATACTTTCTTTTATTAGTTAAGTCATCGATTTTACTAGAATTAATTAAGTTTACCTCTTCACCCCAAATAATTTTACTATTCCAACCAATTTTTGATAAATAATTTGCACCAGAGGCTAGAGCATCAACCTTATTATAAAGGTTGATACTTCCACTTTTATCAAAGTCCACTCCGTAGTTAAGAAGCGTTGTCGGCATGAATTGGGTTTGACCAATTGCTCCCGCCCATGAACCATATAATGTTTCTCTCTTAATTTTTCCGCTATCAATTAATTTTAATATTGAAATAAATTCTTTGTTAAAAAAACTTGTTCTTCTACCTTCAAATGATAACGTTGCCAAAGAGTTTAAAATATCAAACTTTCCTGTGTTTTTTCCAAAAGATGTTTCTAGAGCCCATAAGGAAATTAAAATTGAAGGAGAAACATTAAATTCTTTGTAAATCTGATCAAATAAGTTTTTATTACTGTAGTAGTTTTTTACAGCTTTTGCTAATCTTTGTTTACTTAAAACTTTTGTTTTATAATCTTCGAAAAATAAAATTTTTTCTGGTTGTTTTTTATCTAGTTCTAAAATTTTTTTATTATAATTAAGTTGATCCAGATAATTAATTGTTGATTGTTTAAAATTTAAATTTGATAGTTCATTTTTTTTTTTAAAATCCAGTCATCCCAATTTGTAATACTTTCATTGGCATTAATGAAAAAAGGGAAAAAAAATATGAAAAGTAATTTTATCATTTTCTAAATCTTAAATTTTTTCTTGATAAATCTGATATCTTTTTACAGCCCATAAGCTTCATATCTCGAGCGAGTTCACTTTTAAAATTTTCAATTGCTTTTTTCACTCCCCTAAAACCACCAGCAGCTAAAGCATATAAATATAAACGTCCTCCAGAGCACGCATTGGCACCAAGCGATAAAGCTTTTAATATATGTGTCCCTCTCCTTATTCCGCCGTCGCAAATAACCTCAATTTCTCCCCCAACACTATCTAGAATTTCTTTAAGCTGATCAAATGGAGAACGAGAACCATCTAGCTGTCTTCCACCATGATTTGAAATCATAATTGCAGATGCACCAATTTTTACTGCTTGCTTTGCGTCATCTACTGACATAATACCCTTTAAACAAAATGGACCATTCCAGAATTTTCTTATATACTCAGCATCTTTCCAATTCATATTTTGATCTAGCATTGTGGAAAAATAATCACTTACAGAAATATTAAAACTTGTCCCCTCCTCTACATATTGACTTAAAAATGGTAGGTCAAATTTCTTTCTAAATAAATAATTTAAAGTCCACATAGGCGAGGTTGCATAACTTATAATATTTTTTGCAGTAAACTTCGGAGGAGACGTAAAACCAGATTTCAGATCTCTCTCTCTATTACCCCCTGTAATCGTATCAACAGTCAAGGCAAGTGCGTCAAAATTTAATTCCTTACATTTTTGGATCATGTCTTTTGTCAATTCTTTATCTTTGTGAAAATACAGCTGAAAAATTTTAGGGGTTTTAAATTTACTAATTTCTTCTGCACTAACAGTTGATAAGGATGATATTCCAAAAAATGTATTGAATTCCTCGGCTGCTTTTCCAACTGCAAACTCTCCTTCGTGATGGAATATTCTTTGAAGAGCTGTAGGTGACAAAAAAAAAGGTAAATCTATTTTTTTTCCAAATAATTTTATTGACAAATCAATGTTTTCAACACCTCTAAGAACGTTTGGTACTAAATCACATTGTTCAAAAGATGTTGTATTTCTTTTTAATGTTATTTCGTCATCAGCAGCTCCATCAATATAATCGAAAACAGGAAAAGGAAGTCTTTTTTTTGCTAGAACCCTAAAATCATTAACATTATTACAATTATCTAAATCAAAATTCATAAATGATGAGTATATTATTTAATTATTATCTATCAATATATATATTTTCTTTTATAAATAAAAATACTAAAAATAATGAAATGAAGATTAAGACAAAAAAAAAAAATTTATTAAGAACCAACAAAAATTTATTAAAACTTATCAACGAAAGTAATCTTTTGGAAGAAAGTTCTATTAATTATTTTGGAGATTTAAAAGATGATTTTTTTTTGATTGTAAAAAAATCATTAGAAAATGCTCTTGCCTTAAATTCTAATTTACCTGAATGGATTATAAATTTAGAAGGATTATCAGGAAGAAAATACAGACATTTTATAAATAATTTAATATCATTTTTTCCAGACGTAAAATATTTAGAAATCGGCTCATGGCTTGGCTCTACCGCTTGTTCTGCATTCTTCAACAACAGACTTTATGCATTGTGTATTGATAACTGGAGTGAATTCTTAGAGTTTGAAAAAAATCCAAAAAAAATTTTCAAAAAAAATGTAATGGAATGTAAGAATAATAAAATTAGATTAAAAACTATAGAGAATGATTTCAAAAAAATAGATTATAAAACAATTAAAAAATATAATGTATATTTCTATGACGGACCTCATCATTTTGAGGATCATTTTGATGCAATATGCCTTGTTCAAGAATGCTTAGAAAACAAATATATCCTAATTATTGATGATTGGAACTGGAAGCAAGTCAGAGACGGTACATATCAAGGGTTAAAAAAAAAAAAATTAAAAATAATTTCCAGTATACAAATAAAGACTACTCAGGACGATTCAAAAGCATTAGTTGAAGGAAAATACAGCGAATGGCACAATGGTTATGGTATTTTTATAATTGAGAAGTGAGTTTATTTCTTTTTCAATGAGATATTAACTGCTTTTGTAAGAGAATTACTTTTTTTGTTTATGTAACGAAGCAAAGCAATTTTATCATTTAATGTTTTTGAATGTTTTAAAGTATTGTCAATTAGTTCATTTATTTTTTTATTACTCATTTAATCCCTAAAATTTATGTACTGTAATGGAATATTAAATTTTTTTTCTTTAATGAGTTGAATTGTATTTTGCAAAATATCTCTTTTATTACCGGAGATTCTTAATTCTTCCCCTCGAATCGAACATTGGACTTTAAGTTTATTATTTTTTATTTCTTTCATAATTTTTTGTGATGTTTCTTTATCAATTCCTTGTTTAATATTTATTTCCTGTTTTAGAAGACCAGCTCTACCGTCCATTACAGATAAAAATTCCAATGCACTTGTATCCAATTTTCTTTTTACAAAATGAGTTCTTAGAATTTGTTGAACTTGTTCAATTTTATATTTATCTTCAGTGGTAATATTGATCTTAAGTTCATCTCTGAGAATATTTGATTGACTATTTTTAAAGTCATATCTTGAGGAAATTTCTCTAATTGCTCCATTTATAGCATTATCTACTTCAGCTAAATCAATTTTGGATACAATATCAAATGTTGGCATCTTAATATTAAATAAAAAACTTTATTACTTTTTATTATAAAACTATAATTAAAAAAATCTAGGTTATTTTGACATGAACTTTTTGTTTTTAATTTTTTTATCATTTTTAATTTATTTTGATTGTAATTCGAAAAATTCAAATGAAATCTGTGAACCAGAAATACTGAAAAATTACGAAAATATTGAAGAAAATTTGAAAGTCTGTGATCCTGGAAATAGACTTTTTTTGAAGTTTTCTATTAATTTGTCACCAGAAAGATTAATAACGAAATTATGCGATTTAAGATTTTCTGTTATTTTTGAAAGAGAAAAAGCAATTGCTAATTTAAAAGATAATCATCTATCAATCGTATGTATTTATTTGCCAATAGAATCTTAATTTAAATATTTTAATTAATTTTATAATAAGGAAGGTCCTCTGTATTAGTTACACCCATCGCTGCGATTCTCTCAATTATTTGTAAAGCTTTTTGAAACTTCCTTTCATTTGCGTCATGATCGTTTAAAATAAAATTTTCACCACACAATGCTACACCATAATTTGTCTGAACAGGTCGAATAACCCTGCCTCTTGATAATCCATCTGTTAGTGCAGAAAAAATGAATTCATCTTGTTGGGCAATGGTAATATCTCTGTCAGATAAAAACACTCTAACTTTTTTTTCTGCATCAAGTGTGAGGTTCCAAAATTCTGTTTCAGTCGAAGTTAACTCTCCCGAAACAAAATCAAACGCTAAACAAAAAGAAAGAAATAGTTTTTCATAAATGTTTGCATCTTTCCAAGCAGACAATTCCATACTTCTCCAAACTGTTACGTTCATCTCTTTATAAACCTTTGGTATACGTTCAAAAAATATTTTATGCAAACTGTGATCATTTTTTGGTTTATCTATTTTATCATCTTTGTATAAGTCAATAGCAGCATAGCTGTTACACACACATCTTTCATCAGAAAGTAGTTTCTTTTTATAAACTCTCGAACATCTTTTTGCATTATCTAATACTCCTTCACATAACATGTATGTGAAATCTCTATCTTTTACAAATTGTTGTTTACTAACCCAATTGAATCTATTTTTAAATTCCAAATAAGACTTTCTATGATTCCATAGTTTCCAAGTTAATTTTTCTACAGGGCCAAATGTCAAGTAATTAGAACTCACATCGATGACCAAACAATGTTCTTTCTTTTCAGCTGAGCGCAGGCCTCTTCCAACAGATTGACCCCAAAACACCTTAGATAATGTAGGTCTTAAATGAACAATTATATTACAATTTGGATTATCCCATCCCTCCGATAAAACTCCAACAGATACTAAACACTCTATTTTACCTTTTTCATGTTCTTCAAGAATCTTAATTCTTTTTTTTAAGGGAGTTTTTGCTGTTATAATTTCAACTTTAAATTTTCTTTCTTCAATTTGCCTTTTGGTCTCTTCAGCAACTAAGATATCCGGACAAAACCATGCAGATATGGGCTTAATATGTAATTTATTTCTTTCTTCTGAATATGATCTACAAGCATATTCAATCATAGATGATTTAATTATTGCATTAGAAAGTTGCTCTATTGGAAAATCACCCGTAGAAATATCCATACTTAATAGGTCTAGGTCATGAATAAAAAAAGGCAAGTATTTTGCAGGAACTAAGACTTTTTCTCTAATTAATTCTTCAATATCAGCACAGTCAATAATTGCATCAAATGCTAAGCCAAGTTGATCTTTTTGATCTCCTGTTCTCCTTTCAGGAGAAGCTGTTAGTCCCAATAGTTTTGTACTTTTTTTTCTGTGAGCATCAAACTCATCCAGTAATTCTTTGTACGCTTGACCATTAGGAGAAACTCTATGTGCTTCATCAATTATTAACAAATCACACTCTTTAATACACTTAATCAAAAAATCTCTAGATCTTAAATTTGTTGAAATTAAGACATCATATTGATCAAAGGGATTTCCATCTTCAGAAAGACCTAATTTTTTTACTTTATGTTGGTTTGATAGTCCCTTTTCTAGCTGTTCAAGCAAAACTAATCTATGACATAAAACTACAATTTTCTTACCTTTATAAAATTGATTTATTATTTCACTAGCCAAAACTGTTTTTCCGGCACCCGTGGGAGCCTTAAGTATAAATTTTCTATAGCTTTTTATGATTGACGGAAATTCGTCAATAACTTTTTGCTGCCACCTTCGTAATTTCATAATAAGATAGTTTATATTATTTTGTATTGATTATCTATCAGTCTTTATGTAAAAAAATACAAAATCTATTTAATAAAAATGTTACTAAGTATTTTAAAATCAAAAATACACAGAGCAATCGTTACGAATACACACATTGATTATGAGGGTTCGTGTGCGGTAGATGAGTATTTGCTTGAAAAAGCTAATATAAGTGAATACGAAATGCTTCATATTTATAATCTAAATAATGGTAAACGCTTTACAACTTATGCAATAAAAGCAAAAAGAAATACTGGTATTATAACATTAAATGGTGCTGCAGCACATCTTGCTAAAAAAAATGATTTAGTTATTATCTGCACATACGCACAAGTTCAAAAAGAAAAAGTAAATGAAGTTTCACCAACTCTTGTATATCTTAAAGAAAAAACAAATATAATTAGCGAAATTAAAAGTAATATAAAAACTCAATGTTAAAATATTAGTATGCCTAAACCAAGTATAGTTATAGTTGTCTTGATAGTTATCTTAGCGATTTCAAGTTTTTGGTTTTCGAGAAATAGAGATATTCCTCCTTGGATGAAATGCAAAGAATCTTTATTCGTTCAAGTAATTTTTAACAAGTGCACAGAAGTTGATAGAAACTACAATGAATAAAACTTATAATATTATTAATAACTTACAAATAATTTATTATAAATTACCTTAATTTTATTTTTTTACCTGTTAGCCTATCATAGGAATATTTGTTCCCTTTTTTATCATAAGATACGTCGTATCTTATCAAATCAAAATTCGAAATTATTATCAGACTACATACTGTGATCCAGCTAAGATGAATTAAAGCGATTTTTCTTTTATATAGAGGAATAAATATATTAAGAAACAAAAAAAAGAAATTTAATAAACCCAAAATAACCTACAGTATTGAATATGATTGAAATACTAATCTTAAACATATAAATTATATTCGACAATAAGATTTTTTTTTTAATTTAGATGAAATTTAAATAATTTTATAATAAAAGTTATTTAGTTTGGCAATTTAAGCCGGTTTAGCTCAGTTGGTAGAGCAACTGATTTGTAATCAGTAGGTCGGGTGTTCGAGTCACCCAACCGGCACCACTCACCAAGGGCTTCAGGAATATTGTCTTGTAAAATTTTGGTGTGGGCTACACTGGGGCTACAAATATTTTTTCAATTATAAACTTAACGAATTCCATTTATAATAAGGTCTATGCTTTTTTCTAATCCTTTTATTCTTTGCATTTCTTTTTGAATTCTTATCATCTCACCTGAGATCTGTTTACATGCCCGCATGATGCGTTTTGGCTTATTAAAGGTTATGGTTATTCTTAAAGTATGTCAATAATATATTCTAATTCTGGCGCACTGTGAAACCTTGTGACCTCAAATGATTAGCTAACCCTATTTCTCTCTCTGTTGCTTCATCACTTTTCATAGGTCCTTCAAAATTAACTAAAGCCATCCCATAACGATAAACAATTTTTTTACCAGACTGATGTCCAATAAGATGTCTTAAATATCTTTCAAAAGGATGTTTACTTGTCTTACCGATATAATATTCATAGAAAGTTTTTTTTGTATTTTCTTGATCTTCTTCAATTAACTTTTTTAGATAAACTTCCTGATTACTTTTTTTAAGTTTAATTTGATAAACAAAGTGTTGGCCAGGTTTTGGATTTTTAACTTCAGATTCTTTCAATATGTTTTTAAAATCT
>MDTB01052057.1_pt1 | contig 32620 bp, 31 predicted proteins | sample 811161 | NCBI WGS metagenome assembly MDTB01 (sample SAMN05326650, study PRJNA326480) | marine metagenome | isolation source: seawater | place: Mediterranean Sea | collected 2009 | reverse complement strand
TGCCACTCAGTATTGCTACTGCGTTCGACTTGCATGTGTTAGGCGTGCCGCCAGCGTACGTTCTGAGCCATGATCAAACTCTCAAGTTTAATAACGGCGTACACAAGCTAAAGTGTATAAATACACTTCTTGTACAAATTACTATTTGTATAAGTTTAATTAGCGTGTACGACAAATTTAGTTTACAAATATAACCGTCCACGCTTCTCTTCTAATTTTACTTTTTCTAGAGCTCAACAAAAACTGCAAAAAACCTTATTTAAGGGCTTTTTTCAGTTTTGTTTATTTTGTTAACTTTCGCCTAAATAATATAAATTAATCAGCGTAAGGAAGTCGATAAATATTGATAAAATCATCTCAAGTCAAGATTAATACTATTCAAAAAAGCTTAAATTTAATGTATTTTTTGACCCAATAAGGTTATTAACAACCATAAATTGATAAAAGATGATATATATATGATTAGCGCTAAATACAGGCAAAATTTACCGAAAATAGCCATATATACAATAATTATAATTTTTTTGTTTACTGCTCTAACGTTGATAGTTTCAACCTATAAAAATACCACAGATTTAGAGTTAGTAGATAATGATCCTGTGATTTTGGAAAAAACATCAAACTTAAGTGAATTCTTTTTTAACAAATCAGATAATTTAAAATCAGTCATTAAAATTAAAAGAACTCAAACCCTCGAAAAAATATTACTAAAGAAAAATATTAATAAAGAAGAAGTAGCAAGTGTATTAAATGAGTTAAGCAAATATTTAGATCTTAAAAAAATTAAAATTAATCAAGCATTCGAAATAGTTACATCTAGAAAAAATGATAAGGAAAATTCTATTCAGAGATTAACTATTCAATTGGATAATATAAATACAGTACACCTTATTAAAGAAAGTGACGCCTTTATAATAAAAAAGATAGAAAAGGTTTTGTATAAAAAAAATCACCTTGCTGAAGGATTAATTTCAAAAAGTCTTTATCATTCTGCCAAAAAGTCTCAAATTGATGATGAGGTAATTGTTGAATTTGCGAGAGTATTTGGTTTTGAAATAGATTTTCAAAGGGATATTAGAAAAAATGATATTTTTCAAATTGTATACGAGCAATATGTCGATGATGATGGTGAGTTACAAAAAAATGGTAAAATTATTTATGCCTATATGAAAAATGATGGGAAAGAATTTTCTTTGTATTATTTTAAAGATAAGGAAAATCAAGATGGTTATTTTTTCCCGGACGGTAAAAGTGTTGAAAAAGCTTTAATGAAAACTCCAATAAATGGAGCTAGACTATCATCAAAATTTGGTATGAGAAAACATCCTATACTTGGTTATAACAAAATGCATAAAGGAACTGACTTTGCTGCAAAAAGAGGAACACCAATAATGGCTTCTGGATCTGGTGTGGTCGAAAAAGCAAGTTGGTTTGGTGCATACGGGAAATATATTAGAATAAGACATAACTCTAAATACAAAACTGCTTATGCGCACTTAAGTAAATTTGGCAGGGGTGTTAGGGTAGGAAAAAAAGTAAGACAAGGACAAATCATAGGCTATGTTGGATCTACTGGTAGATCGACTGGACCCCATTTGCATTATGAAGTGTTAATAAGAAATAAACGTGTTAATTCTCAAAGATTAAAATTACCTTCTGGGAGAATTTTAAAAGGGCTTGATAGAGAAAATTTTGAAGTAGCTCGTATTAAAATAGATGTTATGAGATCAACTTTAGTGAGCAACTAATTTTATACAGTTTCGCTAGGCTTGTTATCACTTTTTTCTGCACTAATATTATTTTTTTCTGAATTATTTTCTTGTGATTGTTCATTATTGCTTTTTGTATCTGGCATAATTCTTGCAAAATGATCGGCATGTTGAAAATAACTTTCTGCTAAAATTTTATCTCCAGTTGCTAATGCTTCAGAAGCCAGTTTTGAATATTTTTCAAATAGCTTACTTGCATTTCCGTTCGATCGTCTTAATCCTCTATTGAAAGTATCATTAGTAGAATTTAAATTTATAACTTGAGATCCATTTCTACTACCAGCATGAAATCTTCTTCCACTTCTTCTCGATGGATTACGCGATCTTTGTCTTCTGTCAAAACCTGCCATTTAGATTATATTATTATTATTTATTATTTATTATTTATTATTTATTATAAATTCAGTTAGAAAGTTATTAAAGAGCATAGAATATTTTAAAAGTCAAAAGAATATTTTATATTTTTGTTGCTATTATGCAACGTATATCATTATTTATAAGTTTAAATGATTTTATTACTCGAAATTTATATTTATTTAACATTTTAAAGACTTTTTTGTATTGATTGTTACCTATTTCCATTGCTAATATACCGTTCATTTTTAAATTGTTTTTGTAACTCTTGATTATATAATTTATATATTTTAATCCATCGATATTATCAGATACTAAAGATTTCTTTGGTTCATATAATTTTATGGACTTATTAATATTAATAAATTCTTTTTCTCTTAAGTACGGCGGATTGGATATTATTAAGTCAAATACCTCATTAAAACTATTTTTTCTTATATCCCTTCTCAGTAATTTTATTCTATTATTTAACTTATTTGCATTTAAATTTTGTTTGCAAATTGCAAGGGCTTTTGGGCAAATATCAACGCCAACTCCCGATGCTTTTTTAATCTCCGACAAAATAGATATTGAAATACATCCAGTTCCAATACCTAAATCTAGAAATCTTAATTTTTTATTACCTTTATGTTTATTTAATGCCATTTCCACTAAAACCTCTGTCTCTGGTCGTGGGATTAATGTATTTTTGTTAATAATTATTTTTTTACTCCAAAACTCTTTGTAGTTTAAAATGTATGATATAGGTTCATGTTTTTCTCTTCTATATAAATAAGAACTAAATTGTAGAATTTGGTTTCTTGTTAAATTTGACTTGTCGAAAGCTATCAGGTCCATTTTTGTTTTTTTTAAAATTGAACTTAATAAAATTTCTGAGTCAAGTTTAGGGGTATTTGAAGATCTGGTTAATCTTTTTGCGCCACAATTTATTGCTGAAATAATACTTATCATTCTACTGTTTTTAACAACTCCTCTTGAAATTGTATTTGTAATTGATCAGAAATTTCCTCAAAAATATCACCTGATAGAAATTCGTTTAATTTATGTAATGTTAAATTTATTCTATGATCTGTTACGCGACCTTGTGGAAAGTTATAGGTTCTTATTCTTTCAGATCTGTCACCTGATCCTATTTGACTTTTTCTAGTATGTGCTCTCTCTTTTTCCAGTCGAGATCTTTCATAGTCGTATAATTTAGATCTAAGTATTTTTAATGCTTTAGCTTTATTTTTATGTTGAGATTTTTCATCTTGTTGAGAAACAACTATACCAGTAGGTAAATGAGTAATTCTAACCGCACTATCAGTAGTATTAACTGATTGTCCACCTGGACCACTTGATCTAAAAACGTCAACTCTTAATTCATTATCGTCAATTTTAACGTCTACGTCTTCCGCTTCAGGTAAAACCGCAACTGTAGCAGCTGACGTATGAACTCTACCTTGTGTTTCTGTATCAGGAACTCTCTGTACCCTGTGAACTCCAGACTCAAATTTGAGTTTAGAAAATACGTTTTTGCCATTTACCAAAAATATTATTTCCTTAAATCCTCCTGCATCACTTTGAGAGGTGTTTAAAATTTCTATGTTCCAATTATATTTTGATGAAACTTTTTGATACATTGAAAATAAATCAGAAGCAAACAATGATGCTTCTAATCCTCCTGTTCCAGCTCTTATTTCTATAATAGCATTTTTTTCGTCAGCTTCGTCTTTTGGAAGCATAAAAAATTTTATTTTTTTTTCTAAATCTATTTCTTGTTTTTTTATATCTTGTAATTCTTTTTCTGCAATTTCCTTAATGTCTTTATCAGACGCTTTGTCGTCAATAATTTTTTTTAATTCAAGTTTATCTTTAATTATTTTTTGATACTGTCTTGCTTCACTAATTATAGTACCAATTGAAGCATACTCTTTAGAATTTTTTACAAATTCCCTTTTATCGATATCTGATTTTGATAAGAGCTCTTCAAGTTTGCTATATCTTGATACAATATTATGAACTTTTTCGAGTGGTATCATTATTTAAGCTTTTTTAATTTCTTCTGCTTTTTTTTCTACTAGTTTGACTATGTGATCTATAATTCTTTCAGACGGTATTTTATGATCCTGAATACCTGATAAATATATCATATTACTCCCTCTTCCTCCGCCTGTAAGACCTATATCAGTTTGAGATGCTTCTCCCGGACCATTAACTACACATCCTATGATAGATAGTGTCATGGGTTCTTTAATATGTGATAACCTTTTTTCCAAAATTTCAACTGTTTTTATTACTTCAAAAGCTTGTCTCGCACATGATGGGCAAGAGATAATTTTAACACCTCTATTTTTTAAACTTAAACTTTTTAAAATTTCTAGACCTGCTTTAATTTCCTCTACCGGATTTGCAGATAAAGAAACTCTTATAGTGTCTCCTATTCCCTCCATTAATAATAATCCTAAACCTATTGACGATTTGACAGTTCCTGGAAAATAACCACCAGCCTCTGTTATACCTAAATGCAGAGGGTAATCGCAAATTTTTGCTAGTTGTCTGTACGAATTTACAGCAAGAAATATATCTGATGCTTTTACACTTATTTTAAAATTAAAAAAATTATTATCTTCTAAAATTTTAATATTATTTAACGCGCTTTCAACAAGTGCTTCAGGACAAGGTTCTTTATATTTTTCTAAAATATTTTTTTCTAATGATCCTCCATTAACACCAATTCTTATTGAGCAATTATAATCATTAGCAGCTTTTATTACCTCCTTAACTCTATCTTTTGATCCAATGTTGCCAGGGTTAATCCTCAAACATGAAGCACCTGATCTTGCGGCTTCTATTGCTCTTTGATAATGGAAATGAATATCCGCGACTACTGGAACTTTTGTTTTATTTACAATTTCTTTTAATGCGCTTGTAGAATCTTTATCTGGACAAGATACTCTTACAATGTCGGCACCGGCTTCTTCCAATTCATTAATTTGTTTTATTGTACCAATTATATCAGTTGTTAAAGTATTAGTCATTGATTGAACCGAAATAGGGCTATCACCTCCAATTGCAACTTTACCTACAAATATTTTTTTTGTTTTTCTTCTTTTGATATTTCTAAAAGGTCTTAAATTATTCATTATTAATCCAAATCAAACACATGATGGAGTGTACTCACAGCATCTTGAATATTAATTTCATCTATTAAAACTGAAATTTTAATTTCTGATGTAGTAATCGCTAAAATATTTATATTTTTTTTTGACAGCGCATCAAACATTTTATAAGCCACGCCTGGAAAAGTAATCATACCTGCTCCAATAACTGATAGTTTTGAAACCTTATTATTAGATATTAATTTTTCAAAATTAAGATTAGATTTCAAATTATTCATTATATCTATAGTTTTATTAAAATCACTTCTTTTTACGGTAAATGTAACATCTGTTTTTAAATTATCTGCTGAGATATTTTGTACGATCATATCTACAATTATATTCTTTTCATATAACGGTTTAAATATACTTGATGCTACTCCAGGTCTATCTTGTACGCTCTGTAAAGTAATTTTAGAATCATCTAATGTATATGCAATACCTGTAATAACTTTTTCATAAGAAATTTTATTCTGATTAAGAATTTTAGTTCCTTTAACATCTTTAAAGCTTGATTTTACGTAAACTTCTATCTCATTTAGCATTGCAGATTGTACAGATGAACTTTGCATTACTTTTGCACCCAGGGATGCCATCTCAAGCATCTCATCATAAGAAATTTTATCAATTTTTTTTGCTCTTATATTCATCTCAGGATTAGTGGTAAATACTCCATCAACATCTGTGTAAATTTCACAGTGTTGAGCGTTTAAACACTTTGCTAAAGCTACAGCTGTTGCATCTGATCCGCCTCTTCCAATTGTGCTAATGTTCATGTTTTCATTAATTCCCTGGAAGCCAGGAATTACAACAACATATTTTTGATCAAGAAATTTTTTTATTTTTTCAGTGTTCACAGAAATAATTCTACTATTTTTGTGACCACCTTGAGTTATTATCGGTATTTGCCAACTCATTAAAGTTTTTGACTTTATTTTTAAATCAATAAGTGCTCCTGATAATAATGCAGATGTAACTTGCTCACCGGTAGATAATAATAAATCATGCTCTTCATCACTAAAGTTGTTAGAAATTTCATTAGCTTTTTTTAATAAATCATTTGTAGCGCCGGACATTGCTGAGACTACCGCTATAATTTTATTTCCATCTTTTATGCTTTTTTTTATAATTTGTGCGACATTCTTAATACGATCAATGTTACCAACTGACGTACCTCCGAATTTCATAATAATAATACTCATAATTTATTTTTTTTGATACATAAATACTCTTGAGAAAGGATTTAAACAATACTAAGTCATAACCAATGGATAATAAAAATACTGTTAATAAAGAGGAAATAAGAAAATTTTCAAAACTTGCGGACGAATGGTGGAATCCTAATGGCAAATTTGCACCTTTGCACAAATTTAATCCAATTAGACAAGAGTATTTGATCAAAGAGATATCTAATAATTTTAACATCGACTTAGATACTCCTAATTCATTTAAAAATTTAAAAATATTAGATGTAGGATGTGGAGGTGGTTTGTTGTGCGAACCCTTTTCAAGATTAGGGGCAGATGTAACAGGTATTGATGCCTCTGAAAAAAATATAGCTGTAGCAAAAATACATTCTAATAAAAGCAATTTAAATATAAATTATGTCTGTACTAGACCAGAAAAAATTTCAAAAAAATATGATGTTTTATTATGTATGGAAATTGTTGAACATGTAGATAATTTAAAATTGTTTTATCAAAGTTGCGTAAATTTATTAAATAAAAATGGATTAATTTTTTTTGCGACAATCAATCAAACAGTAAAATCATACTTGCTAGCTATAATTGGTGCTGAATATGTTTTGAGATGGCTACCAATTGGTACTCACGATTGGAAAAAATTTGTGAAACCAACTCATATGATTGACTCAATTTCCAATTTATCACTAAATTATAAAAAAATTACAGGTGTAACTTATAATCCTTTTTATAACAGATGGAATTTAAGTAATGATATTGATGTTAATTATATCTGTTATTTCAAAAAAAATTAATTATTATTTTTATTTAACCAAGGAATCGTATTTACTTCTATGCCTTCATCTCGTAATTCCTGTGTTTCTTCTTCTGTTGCGCTACCATAAATATTTCTGATATTTTTTTTATCATAATGAATAGATCTTGCTTTTGATGCAAAATCGTTACCAACATATTCTGCATTCTCCTTTACGAAATTATTTAATTCTCTAATTTTTTTTTGCAAATTTTTATAAAATTCTATTTGCTTTACTGCTTCACCTGTTTTTTTATTTTTTTTTACCTGAGGAGACATTAATGCTTTTGAAACATTATTTGATTTGCCACAAATACAATTTAGCATTTTATTATTTTCTAATTTTTCATATTCTTTAGAACTTGAAAACCAACTTTCAAAGCATCTGCCACACCCACACTTTAAATTATATTTAATCATATATAATAAATAAGATATGAAAGAATTATATAATTACAAGATTAATTTAGGATTTTTTTTCAAAAAATAAGATGACTTTGCCTAATGTGACTCCAAATTTCTTTACTTGCGCAATATTAATTAAGTAGTTTTCCTCTTGTAAAAACATCCAATCATCAAAATCTACTTTATAAAATTTATTTCCTACTTTAAGTTTAAATTTATATTTCCAATTAACGGCGTTGCCGCTTGTCGATCCTTTAGCTAAACCAATTACACCATCTGCAAAGCCTGAATAATAACTTGAATTTTTATTATCTTTATTAATTGTCCATTTTCTAAATTCTTTAGATCCATCATTGTAAACAAAATTCTCTTCTAGTATTAACGTTTTTCCATTCCATGTACCAACAATGTCTACTTTAAAGTATTTTTTTATATTGCCAAATCTATCTTCAAAAACACCTCTTGCTACAGTTTTGCCAGAAAAAAAATTTTCTAAAACTAGTTTCGGATTATTATTTTTATAATCTTCTAAATTCATAGTAGAGCAATTGTTAAGATATAAAAACCCAACAAACAAGATTAAATATTTATGAACTTTATTCATTTAATTTCTATAATCGGCATTTATAGAAATGTAATCATGCGTAAGGTCACACGTATATGCTGTGAATGACTTTGTTCCACAGCCTAAAGAAATTTCAATTTTAATTGTTTGATTTTTCATGTAATTTTTTGTGACTTCCTCATTATACTTAGCGTTAATTTTGCCACCAGAATAAATTAGTTGATTTCCAATTGATAATTTCAATTTTTCTAATTTTAAACTTTCATCACATTTTCCGACGGCCATCAGAATTCTTCCCCAGTTAGGATCCTCACCAGCTATTGCAGTTTTTACCAATTGAGAGTTCGCAATTGAGAACGCAATATTTTTTGCAGATTTTTCTGTCTTTGCGTTTGAAATAATAATTTCTATAAATTTTTTTGCACCTTCACCATCCATTACGATCTGTTTAGATAAGTTTAACATAACTTCATGCAATTTTTTTTTAAAGATTTCATATTCTTTGCTTTTGTATTTATTTATTAATCTGTTTGCTCCTCTTTGTGTTGATAAAACTACTACCATGTCGTTAGTTGATGTATCTCCATCCACACTAATAGAATTAAAAGTTGAGGCAATATTTTCTTTAACTGCCTTATCGAGTAGTTTTTGCGAGATTTTAATATCCGAAAATATAAAACCTAACATTGTACCCATTCTAGGAAAAATCATACCAGATCCCTTGGCTAAACCAGATATTACACAATCATGATTATTAATTTTAAATACTGAATAAGTCATTTTTGGAATTGTATCAGTTGTCATTATTGCTCTCGCAGATTTAACCCATCTTAATTTATTGGTACCTCCAAGATTGTTAACTAATTCATCGATTTTTGAACTTATTTTTTCTGTAGGAAATTTTTCTCCAATAATACCTGTTGAAGCAAATAATAATTCATTGATTTTGCAATTAAGCTTTTGAGAAATTTTTTTTGCAATATCTTTAATAGAGTCATAACCTTGCTTTCCATTTAATGTATTAGCATTTTGAGTATTAATAAAGATTCCCTTTATTTTTTTGGAAGTATTTTTTCTATTCCAAATGATACAATGTGAACAAACTTTTGATTTTGTATAAACGACTGAATAAATTGGATCACAATCAAAGCTAAATAAAGTTAAATCATCTCTGTTTTGATTGATGTATAAATTTGCACTAGTAGATGACAATTTGAGCCCATGTATATTGGGCATATCAGGAAAATCTGATAATTTGACGTTAAGATTATCATTTTTGAATAAATCTAATTTATTTTCCATTTTAATAATTGATAATTTGTTGGTTTATAAGATAGAAATACACTTTTTACTATTACAAATTAAAAAATGTTAAAAAAATTAAAGTTTTTAAAAAAATTATTTGGTTCTAGCAATGAAAGAAAATTAGCTGAAATTAAACCTATAATTGATCAAATCAATCAACTCGAAAAGGAATTTGAGAATTTAAACGATACCGATTTAAAAGCAAAAACATCATATTTTAAAAAAGAAATTCGCAATGGTAAAAAATTAGATGATATATTACCTGAGGCTTTTGCCGTTGTAAGAGAGGCATCTAAAAGAACAATAGGTCAGAGACATTTTGATGTTCAATTAATTGGTGGAATTTGTTTGCACCAAGGTAAGATTGCGGAAATGAAAACAGGTGAAGGTAAAACTTTGGTTGCAACTTTGGCAGCTTATCTAAATGCTCTACAAAATAAAGGTGTACACATTGTAACAGTTAATGATTATTTGGCCGAAAGGGATTCAAAATGGATGGGTCAAATATTTGACTTTTTAAATCTTAAAGTTGGGTGCCTTGCAAATGATATTTCAGATGAAAATAGAAAAATTATTTATAATTGTGACATTATTTATGGAACTAACAATGAATTTGCATTTGATTATTTAAGAGACAATATGAAATTATCCTTAAACGAAATGGTCCAAAATGAATTTAATTTTTGTATTGTTGACGAGGTTGATAGTATATTAATTGATGAGGCTCGAACGCCGCTAATTATATCAGGCCCAAGTGATGACAATTCCAATCAGTATTTCTTATGTACTCAAATAGTAAAGAGCCTTGATACCAAACATTATCAATTAGATGAAAAAGATAGAAATGTAAATTTAACAGAAAAGGGAATTGATCAAGTTGAAAAAAAACTTAAATCAGAAAATAAACTAAAGGGCGAAGGTTTTTATGACCCAAGAAATTTGTCATTAGTACATCATATTAATCAATCTCTAAAAGCGAACTTAATATTTATAAGGGATAAAGATTATATTATTAGAGATAACAAAATTGAAATTATTGATGAATTCACAGGGAGGGTATTGGAGGGAAGAAGATACTCAGATGGATTACATCAAGCTATAGAAGCAAAAGAAGGAGTTGAAATTCAAAAAGAAAATCAAACATTTGCTTCTATAACTTATCAAAACTATTTTAGATTATATAAAAAACTTTCTGGAATGACCGGTACAGCTATAACGGAAGCAGAAGAGTTTTTTGATATATATAAACTGGATGTTGTTGAAATACCAACTAATCAAAAAATGATAAGAAAAGATTTAAATGATCAAATTTATAGATCAGAAAAGGAGAAAAATAATGCTATTTTAGAAGATATCATTCAGGCAAATAAAAAACTTCAACCAATTCTGGTGGGTACAACAAGTATTGATAAATCAGAAAAAATTTCTAAAATTTTAAAATCGAAAAAAATTAATCATAGTATTTTAAATGCTAAACATCATGAAAAGGAAGCAAAAATAATTTCTAAAGCTGGTGAACCAGGCTCAATTACTATTGCTACAAACATGGCAGGAAGAGGTACAGATATTCAACTTGGTGGAAATTTAGAAAAAAAATTAGAGGAAATAGAACCAAAAGATAAAGATAAACTTTTACAGAAGCATAAAGAAGACAAAAAAAAAGTTATAAATTCTGGAGGGTTATTTGTTATCGGAACGGAAAGACACGAAAGTAGAAGAATCGATAATCAGTTGAGAGGAAGGTCTGGAAGACAGGGAGATAATGGGACTTCTATTTTTTATTTAAGTCTCGAAGACGATCTTATGAGAATTTTCGGCTCAGAAAAGATTGAATTCATGCTTCAAAAACTTGGTCTAAAACCTAATGAAGCTTTGGATCATCCATGGATTAATAAAGCTCTTGAAAAAGCTCAACAAAAAGTAGAGTCAAGAAATTTTGAGATCAGGAAAACTTTATTACAATTTGATGATGTGATGAATGACCAACGAAATGTCATTTATGAACAAAGATATAAAATACTAAGCGATAATGATATATATCAAATTATTGACGAAATAAACAATGAAATACTTTCAAATTATATTACTCAAGTTAATATTGATTTAACTGACAAAAGTTTGATATCAAAATTAAATAGATTTCTATTAAAAAAAATAACAGAAAATGATTTTAAGTCTTTCGCTAGTCTTACAAACGATGAAAAAAAAATAGCTTTAAGTAAAAAGTATAAAAGCAAAAGAACAGAAAGAATTAAACTTGTTGGTGATAAAGTTAATAGAGATATTGAAAAAAAAATATTTTTGCAAAATTTAGATTTCGAATGGAGAAATCATTTACAATATTTAGAACAATTACGCCAAGTAATTGGGCTCAGAGGTTACGGTCAAAGAAATCCTATAGATGAATATAAAAAGGAAAGTTTTGAATTATTTCAAGGTCTATTATTTAGAATTAAAGAGAATATAATAATTTTTTTAACAAATATAAATTTAAATATAGAGGAAAATATTCAAAGTGAATTATCAAAAGATGATAAAAAAATCGAGAGAATCAATAGAGCTGAAATACCAAAACTTTCAAGAAATGATAAGTGCTCATGTGGATCTGGAAAAAAATTTAAGCATTGTTGTGGGGCTCTAGCTTAAAGTAAAATACATAACTATTAGTATAACCGATAAAACAAAAAATGATATCTTAATTATTTTATTTCTCGTGATGATTTTAATATTTTTAGTGTTGAAAGTACTAAAATTAATTTCACTAGGTAAATCTTTGCCAATCTTCATAAACTTATTTTTTCTTTCTTCTTTGATATCTAAGACTTTATTATTAGAGTAGAAATCTAATTGTTTATTTAGGCATTGTTTAATTGAATTTGCACATTCTTGTGGGTCTCGATGTGCCCCTCCTTTTGGTTCTTTGATTACCCCGTCTATAATATTAAATTTATAAAGATCCTGTGCCGTAATTTTCATAGCCTCTGCAGCCTCATTTGATTTAGTTACATCCTTCCAAAGAATTGAAGCGCATCCTTCTGGTGAAATTACAGAGTAAATTGAGTGTTCCAGCATAAATACTTTATTTGAACTTGCTAGCGCGATAGCTCCACCTGAGCCACCTTCGCCTATAACAACTGAAATTGTTGGTACATCAAGAGACATGCAGCATGAAATAGATGAAGCTATAGCCTCTGCTTGCCCTCTTTCTTCGGCACCTTTGCCAGGAAAAGCTCCAGGAGTATCAATAAAAACTACAACTGGTATGTTAAAATTATTTGCAATCTTCATTAGTCTAATACATTTTCTATATCCTTCAGGTCTCATCATTCCAAAATTTCTTTTTATTCTACTGGATGTATCAAATCCTTTTTCTTGGCCAATTACTAAAACCGATTTACCGTCTAGTTTAGCAAAACCAGTTAATACAGCTTCATCTTCTGCAAAAGATCTGTCACCTGAAATTAATTCAAATTCTGTGAAAATTTTTTCAATATAATAATTAGATCTTGGTCTATTTTCGTGTCTAGCTACCTTAGTTTTTTGCCAACTGTTTAAATTTGAATATAAGTTGTCAATTTTTTGATCAATTTCAGATTGTAAACTATCTATTTTGTCCTTATTTATAGAGGATATACCTTCATTTTGGTAAGGGTTTTTTAATACATCTAAATTTTTATCCAACTCTTCAATTTCTTTTTCAAAATCTAAATATGTCATTTATATATCTTGCTAGATTTGTGTATTAATATATATCACCTGCTCTATGATTTTTAAACAGTCCAGGTTTAACAAACTTAGTTTTTTTTAAAATATATATAACTACTCAATATGAATTATATTAAAATTTCGAACTCGAACATTAATAAAGATCTCTATGATTTTATAAATAATGAAGTAATACCGGGTACAGACATTAAACCTGATGACTTTTGGCCAAAATTCATTGAATGTTCCAATCTTTTATCAATTGAAAATGAAGAACTTATTAAAGAAAGATTACAAATACAGAGCAAAATAGACGATTGGCTTAAAGAAAACAGAGATAGCTTTGATCAAAATGACTATATAAGTTTTTTAAAACAAATAAATTATATTGTTAATGAAGGTGAAAATTTTAAGATAAATACTCAAAATGTTGATGAAGAGATAAGCAAGATTGCTGGTCCTCAATTAGTAGTACCTATCGATAATGCTAGGTATGCTATAAATGCTGCAAATGCAAGATGGGGGAGTCTTTATGATGCTTATTATGGTACCGACGCAGTATCACTTGATAAGGAATTACAAAAAGGTAACAAATATAACCCTAAGAGAGGCCAAAAAGTTATTGGAAAAGGAAGAGAATTTTTAAATCAAGTTTTTAAACTAGAAAAGTCAAGTTGGTCCGATGTAATAAAATTTAGCGTTGTTTCAAATAATTTAAATATTAAATTAAATGATAATACTATTACGAGCTTAATCGAAAAAGATAAATTTGCTGGATATACAGGTTCAAGCCAAAATCCAGAAAGTATTTTCTTAAAAAATAATCATCTTCATGTGCAGATTATTATAGATAAAAAAAACAATATTGGAAAAATTGATAAAGCAAATATTTCAGACATAGTTATTGAGTCTGCAGTCTCTACAATAATGGATTTAGAAGACTCTGTAGCCGCTGTAGATGCTAATGATAAAATTAAATGTTATCGAAATTGGCTTGGAATTATGAAAAATGAATTAGAAGCTAAAATTAATAAACATGGTAAAATTATAAATAGGACATTAAATAAAGATAAAACAATTTATAGTCCTGAAGGAAAAGAAATTTATTTAAAAGCACGGTCTTTACTTCTAATAAGAAATGTAGGACATCTTATGAAAAATAATTCAGTGATATTAGATAATGGAAAAGAAATACCTGAAGGAATATTAGATGCTTTCATTTCAGTACTTTGCTCAATTCATGATTTAAAAAATAAAAATAATTCAAACCAGGGTTCAGTATATATTGTTAAACCTAAAATGCATGGACCAAAAGAAGTTGGATTTGCTGATAAGATTTTTTCTAAAGTTGAAGAAATTCTTAACTTAAAACCAAATACCATTAAAATCGGTATAATGGATGAGGAAAGAAGAACAACAATAAACTTAAAAGAATGTATTAGAACAGTAAAAGATAGAATCGTATTTATTAATACTGGTTTTTTAGACAGAACTGGAGATGAAATGCACACATCTTTTGAAAAGGGTCCAATGATATTTAAAGGTGATATGAAAAAATCAAAATGGTTGTTAGCATATGAAAACTGGAATGTAGACATTGGTTTAGAATGTGGTTTCGCAGGCAAAGCTCAAATTGGTAAAGGTATGTGGGCAATGCCAGATAAAATGCAAGACATGTTGGACCAGAAAGCTTCTCACCCTCTTGCAGGAGCAAATTGTGCTTGGGTACCATCACCAACAGCTGCAACGCTACATGCTACGCATTATCATAAGATAAATGTTTTCGATAGACAAAAAGAATTAACTAAAAGAAAAAGGGCAGAATTAAAAGATATATTAACCATACCAGTTTCAGATCGACAAAATTGGTCAAAAGAAAGTATCAACACGGAAATAGAAAATAATGTTCAAGGCATTTTAGGATACGTGGTTAGATGGATTGATCAAGGAATAGGTTGTTCAAAGGTTCCTGACATTAACAATATTGGGCTTATGGAAGATAGAGCAACTTTAAGAATATCCTCTCAGCATATTGCTAATTGGCTACACCATAAAATAATTAAAAAGGAAAAGGTTTTAGAAATATTTAAAAAAATGGCAAAAATTGTTGATCAGCAAAATTCCAAAGATAAAAACTACGAGCCAATGTATCAAAATTTTGAAAAATCAGTAGCCTTTCAAGCAGCATGTGACTTGGTTTTTGAAGGGAAAAATCAAATTTGTGGTTATACAGAACCAATTTTACATAAAAAAAGAATTGAAAAAAAAAAATTAAGTAATACTTAGTTCATTCTCTGTAAATATTTTTTTTAGTGCAGGCATTTTTAATTCATCAAATATTTTTATAATAATTAAAAAATTTTTTAGGTAATCTTGCTCATTTTGTAGTTTGTTAGTAAATTCTATTGTTTTTAGTAATGCCAAATTTTTCTTTTTATTATCTATTAAATTAAAGATATTATTTGGAATATATAATTCTTCTTTATAGATATTTTTTTTAAAATTATCTGGTAGTTTAATTTTATTTTTATGAAGTAAATTAATGAGTGCTAGATCTTTTTTATTTAATTTATATTTTTTTTGTTTTGTTTTTTTTGAAAATTGTTTTAAGCTTTTATACGCATTCTTGTCTTTTTTATTGTTTATAAGATTTATTATATTTGATTTATATAAATAATCATGAATGTTGTTTTGAGTTTTGTTGGCATTTTTTATTAATAATTTATCTTCTTTAGAAATAATATCAGGTTTAAGTTTTGATATTTGATCCAAATAAATTTTATCTGCGATCATATTTAAGCCATTTAAATAAAGTTTTTCTTTTAAAACTTTTAAAATTTCATATTTTATAAAATCATCTTGAGAAATTATTAATGCCTGAAATAACAAAGCGTGTGATACAGGTCTTTGATATTTTTTACTTGCGGTTTTAGGATTGATTAAATCGTCAATTGTAAAAGTCATTTTTTTATATAAAGTTATTAAATTTTCAATATCGATTAACTCATCGTTTGCAGATCTTTCTAGAAATATTATAATGTCATTAAGTTTATTATCTTCAATATTTTCTAAAAAATCATTATTTAAAAAATTTTTATATAATTTGCTTTTAAAATAATAATTTCTCAATTCGCTTTTTTTTGAAAAATTTATATAATCAATATTTTGTTGTTTGTTTGATATGACCGTCATATGTGCATTTAAAATATTATTGTAGTTTTTCTGATTTGTATTTTCTATTCCTGTAATTTCATTTACCTTCTTTATAAAAAAATTATCAAATCTTTTATTTTCAATCCCAAGCTCTAATTTACTTAATGCAATTTGAAATTCTTTATTATGTAAGTGACAAAAAATTTTATATTTATCTAATTCTTTACTATCCAAATCGGGAGTCATCAATTTTGTGTAACTACATGCTTTTTCTACTTGATAATTTGATAAATAATAATTGAAAAGAAATTCTAGTAATTCTTTATCTTTTTTAATGATACTATTTTGATAAATTACATTATCTATTAATTGCATTTGTGTGTTTTTTATTAACCACTTTGAAATAAATGATAAGTAAACTTTACCCTCGTCTTCAAAGCTATTTAAATTAATTTTAGAAAAAAATATTTGCTTCTTAAGATTAATTAATTGTTTATCTTCTAATAATATTTTATTTAAAGATTTAGAAAGATCTTTTTGTTTCAAATTAGACCAAAAATTTAAATCTATTCCTGACTGGTCGGGCTCATACAATCCAAATATTATTTCATCTTCTACAGATATTTCAGCTTGATTTATTGATGACGCCTTTAGATTTATTTTTTTGTCCTTTGAAAAAACTGTTTCAGGTAAATTTGGGGAATTTTTATTACCTTTATTTAACTTATTATTATTTTTTTCTATTTTTTTAATCTTTTTCGATTTGTCCCATATATCTTTTGGTTCTGCATAAACATTATGCGAAAAAATTATGAAAATAAAAAGAAAATATAGATATTTATTTAATCTTAATAATAACATCGTTTTTAATTTTTTTTATGACGTCTTTTGAATCTGGTGATATATCCATGTAATTTACAAAATAGATAAAACCAAATATACTAGTGGCTAAAAACATTATTTTTAAAAAGAATTTTGTCTTAAACATATTAATAAAATGAGTATATAAATATTTTAGTCAGAATTGTGTTATTAAATTATTATTGAAATTAAAGCAATGACCAAAACAATAGTGCTAGTTGGTATGATGGGATCTGGTAAAAGCTCAATTGGTAAGGAATTAGCGAGAAAAACAGGTTTGGATTTTATAGATACTGATAGTGAAATTGAAAAAATATCAAAGAAAAAAATTAAAGAGATTTTCTCAACTAAAGGTGAGGTTTTTTTTAGGAAATTAGAGGAAAAGATTTGCAAAAAGTTTATAAATGGTGAGAAAAAAATTGTTTCGATTGGTGGTGGTGCATTTATGAATAAACATATAAGAAATGTAATTGCAAAATGTGGTAAATCTTTTTGGATTGAAGTTAATAAAGATACTTTGATTAAACGTTTGAGTAACTCTAATAATATTCGACCGATACTTGATTATAGAAATTTAAACAAATCTATAAGTGAGATTATGAATACTAGAAAAGGTATATATACAAAGGCCGATGTTAAAATAAAAGTTCTAAATAAAAATAAATCTGAGATAGTAAATAAAATAATAAAATTTATATGATCACTTATACAGTCAAAACAAAATCAAAAAAATATCCTATATTTATTGGAAAAAAAATTTTACAAAATATTGGTAAAATACAAAAAAAAAGATTGCCAAATGTTAAAAAAATTCTATTAATATCTACAAGAAAAATTCCATTAATATATAAATTAATTGTAAAAAAATCCTTCTCAAAAAGTTTAAGTTTTACAATTTTAAATATTAATGATGGTGAAAAATCTAAAAATTTTAATAATACAATAAAAATTACAAATTATCTTTCAAAAAATAATTTTACAAGAGATGATTTAATTATTTCTCTTGGCGGAGGTGTAGTAGGTGACTTGTCAGGTTTTGCTTCAAGTATTTTTAAAAGAGGTATTAAATTTATTCAAATACCAACTTCATTACTAGCTCAAGTCGACTCATCTATTGGAGGAAAAACAGGAATAAATAATAAATATGGTAAAAATTTAATTGGTACTTTTTCCCAACCTGAGTTTGTAATGATAGATTTAAGTACTTTAAAGACACTTCCAAGCAGAGAATTTGTTTCAGGATTTGCTGAAATTTTAAAATACTCACTTATTATGAATTCTAAATTTTTTGTATGGTTAGAAAAAAACTCACACCACATATTAAAAAAAAAAAAAATTATCAATAATCCAAAAGGCGGTTTTGGAAAGTTGTAATTGTAAATCAATAATAGTTAAAAAAGATGAAAAAGAAAAAAATATTAGAGCAATATTAAATTTCGGTCATACTTTTGCGCACGCTTTAGAGACTAAGTTTAATTATTCTTCAAAGATCAACCATGGAGAAGCTGTACTTATAGGAATGATTGTTGCTTGTAAAATATCTCTAAACTATAAATTATTAAGTTTTAAAGAATTTGACAGAATTATAAATTTTTATAAGTTAAATAATTTTAATTATAAATATAATAATTTTCTAAACACAAAAAATATTGGAACTTTTTTAAAAATTATGAAAAAAGACAAAAAATTTAAAGGTAATCAGATAAATTTAATTTTATTAAAAAATATCGGTAAAGCCGTAATTAAAAAGGCAGATTTAAATAAAAGCTTTTTTCCTCTTTTAAAATAAAATGGATACATTTAATTATATCTCTATATTATATATTTTACTTCTTGTAATAATCTCAGCTGTTCTTTCAGGTTCAGAAACATCTTTAACATCTGTCAGAAAAAGTAAAATTTATAAATTAGCAAATAAAGGTGATAAAAAGGCTTTAAGAGTTTTGAAATTAATAGAAAAAAAAAACGATCTTATAAGTTCCATTTTAGTTGGTAATAACTTTGTCAACATACTGGCTTCAGCATTAGCAACAGCAATTTTAATTAAAATATACGGTGACGAGGGAGTAATTTATTCAACAATAGTTATGTCTGTATTAATTGTGATATTTGCTGAAATTTTACCTAAAAATATCGCCTTAATAAAATCAGATAAGTATGCGTTATCTCTATCATTTATTCTAACGATTTTTCTAAAAATTTTTAGTCCTTTTGTTTTTATAATTAAAAAATTTAATATTTTAATTTTCAAAATTTTCAAAATCGAAAAACAAAAAGTTACAGATGCAACCGTCAGAGAAGATATTAGAAATATAATTAATATGCATGAGGACGAAGGTATTTTATTAAAAGATGAAAAAGATATGCTAAATGGAATATTAGACTTAAAAGAAATGACAGTAGAAAAAATTATGACACATAGAAAAAATATATATTCAATAAATATAGATGAAACAGATGAGTATTTTATTAAAATTTCTAAAAGTTCATTTAGTAGAATACCTATTTGGAAAGAAAATCCGAATAATATCTTGGGCGTAGTTCATGCAAAAAAATTATTATCGAAATTAGATAATAATGGTCATATAAATATTAAAAATATACATTCCGGAATACTGGAACCTTGGTTCATACCTGAAACTACAAAAGTTAAAGATCAATTAAACGCATTTATTGATAGACACGAAAAAATTGCATTTGTAGTAGATGAATATGGGGAATTATTAGGATTAATTTCTTTAGAAGATATCATAGAAGAAATTGTAGGAAATATTTTTGATGAAAGTGATATATCAACTATTGGAATAAGAAAGATAGGTAAAAATATATTTCGCGTAAGAGGAGATGTTAATATTAGAGATGTAAATAGAACACTTGATCTTAACATTAATGAAAAAAATTCCTCAACACTTGCAGGTTATATAATATACCAAACACAAACATTTCCAGAAGTTGGGCAAACATTTAGATTTAATGATATATCATTTGAAATTTTAAATAAAAAGAAAAATCAAATAACTCAATTGAAAGTTATTATCCCTGAAAAAAATAAAATCACTCACTAATTTGTATTTCTAAAGCGTGTATTATTTTCATTTCATCTTTTAGAATAGAATAAATTTGCCTATGCACAAGTAGTTTATTTTCTTTTGAAAGACTTCTATTTTGAATTTTTATTAAAAAATGACTATTATTATTATTTGGTGAATCTTTATGATTACTGTGATATTTTGAATTATTAACGACTTTTATATTAGAAATAGAGAAATTTTTTTCTAATTTAAGTTTAATATTATCTTCAAGTTTCATTAAAAATTATTTATTAATATAACATAATGAAAAAAAATTGTGAAAATTTAAATTGTACTGAACCGTCTTATAAAAAAGTTCTTATAAGGGACAAAAAAAATAAGGAATATAAACACTTATGTTATGACCATTATATTTTATACACCAAAAAAAATATAGAATTATCATGTGACTGGGACGGCTGTAATGATGTTGGTGAATTTAAAGCACCTTCTAAAAACAGATTAAGTTACATGTGGTTTTGTGAAAAACATATAAGTGAATATAACAAAAAATGGGATTTTTTTGATGGCATGTCCGAGTTAGAAATAGAGAATTTTATGTATGATGATATTATTGGTCACCGAAAAACACAAAAATTTGGATCTCGAGACGCTTTTTTTCAGAAATTATGGAACAATGCAATTGAAGATGAGTTACTGATTTATTCAAAATTTAAAACCAATTTGCATAAATTAAAATCAAAATATAGCGATAAACAAATATCAGCTTTAAAAAAAATGAATTTAGATACTGATGTAAATTGGATTGGAATTAGGGATCAATTTAAAAAACTTGTTAAAAAATACCACCCTGATATGAACTCTGGTAACAAAAAATATGAAGAAAAATTGAAAGACATAACGCTTGCTTATACATATTTAAAAACTACAATTGAGGAACAAAAAAATACAATATGAGTCAAACCACATTTGAACAACAACCAGACCTAAAAATTTCCGTTAAACAAACTTTTAACATAGATAGCGATATGGAAGTTAATGGATTTTCAAAAAAAAATATGTATGTGCCAGAGATAGATGAAAATTATATTTTTGATAAAGATACAACTCTAGCAATTCTTGCTGGTTTTTCAAATAACAGAAGAGTATTAATTCAAGGATTTCATGGAACAGGAAAGTCTACTCATATTGAGCAAGTAGCTGCAAGACTAAATTGGCCTTGTGTAAGGGTTAATCTCGACAGTCATATTAGTAGAATAGATCTGATTGGTAAAGATGCTATCGTAATAAAAGATAACAAACAAATTACAGAATTCAAGGAGGGTATTATACCTTGGTCATTACAAAACCCAGTAGCATTAGTATTTGATGAGTATGATGCAGGACGACCAGATGTGATGTTTGTAATTCAAAGAGTTCTTGAAAGTGACGGGAAGTTTACATTACTTGATAAAAATAAAGTGATAAAACAACATAACTCTTTTAGATTGTTCGCAACAGCTAATACAATAGGCCTGGGCGATACGACAGGTTTATATCATGGAACGCAACAAATTAACCAAGGTCAAATGGACAGATGGAACATTGTTACAGCATTAAATTATTTGAAACAAGAAAAAGAAGAAGAAATAATTTTAGCAAAATGCAATTTCTTAAATAATGCAGATGGTAAAAAAATAATTAACAATATGGTTAAGACTGCAAATTTAACACGTAACGGTTTCGCAAATGGTGACATTTCAACTGTAATGAGTCCTAGAACAGTTATAACTTGGGCAGATAATTATAAAATATTTAATAATTTATCTCATGCTTTTAAGATATCCTTTTTAAATAAATGTGACGAATTAGAAAGAGCTATAGTTTCTGAATATTATCAACGTTGCTTTGGACAAGAAATCAAAGATGATTTAGTTGACGAAAAGTCATCTAATAAAAATGAACAATAGTTTAGACAAGATAAAAGGTGCAATACAGTCTACCGCAAAGGCTTTAGCAAGAAAAAGTTACAACGAGAAAAAAGAAAAGTTTAACTCTATTCAACAGCCACAGTTATTTTCATTAAAAAATAAAGATGAAATTATAGAAGCACGTGTTACATCAGATACTCAGGCTCTAAAACTTAAATATAATGATGAGCTCATATATAAAAAAAATGAACCCGTAGGGCAAATTAGCAAAACTCTTTACAAAATTGCAGAAAAGATAAGATATGAAAAAATTGGTTGTGAACAGTATGAGGGTATAAAAAAAAACCTAAATGATTATTATACAAAAAAAATTAGTAACAGTGAAATCCATTCTCAAAACTTTATAGCTGACGCCTTTGAAGCCTATTTAAGAAAAAAAATAATGAATTTTAAAGTTCCAGAAAATAAAAAAAATGATTTTGAAAGATGGGACCAATTTTTCAATGATAAAATAATAAATAAAGTTATTAATTTAAATAAAAACATAAAAAATCAAACTAAATATTCCGAAAATATAAATTCAATAATACAAGATCTAGATTTAAAAGACCAAGATACTAACCCACAAAATATTGAGAATGATGAAAATGAAGACAACAACAATCAGTCTGAAAATCAACAAGAAAAATTGGAGAACGAACAAAATCAAAGTTCAGATGAACAAGATATCGACATGGAGAGTATTGTACCAGAAATAGAATTTGATCCTGAACTAAATAACTCTGAGGTTTTTTTAGAAGATAGTGATGATGAAAATATTCAAAATAATCAAAGAAAACATGCTAAAGAAGGAAAAGTAAATAAATATAAAATTTTTACTAATAAATTTGATAAAATAATAGATGCAAAAGATTTGATAAAAGGAGATGAAATAGTAAAATTGAGAAGTAATCTTGATTTACAAATGTCAAATTTACAAATATTTATCTCGAGGTTAGCAAATAAGTTACAAAGAAAATTACTTGCGAAACAAAATAGGTCATGGAGTTTTGACTTGGAAGAAGGCCTATTGGATTCTTCAAAACTACCAAGAATAATAATGGATCCATTTAACTCGTTATCTTATAAAAAGGAAAAAGATATTGACTTTAAAGATACTATCGTAACTTTATTGATAGATAATTCTGGATCAATGCGTGGAAGACCTATTACGATAGCAGCAATTTGTGCTGATATTTTATCTCGAACTTTAGAAAGATGTTCAGTTAAAGTTGAGATATTAGGTTTTACCACAATGAACTGGAAAGGTGGGTCAAGTAGAGAAATTTGGATGAAAAATAAAATTGAAAATCCAGGAAGGTTAAATGACCTTTGTCATATAATTTATAAATCTGCTGATTTACCATGGAGAAGAGCAAAAAGTAATTTGGGTTTAATGCTCAAAGAGGGTATTTTAAAAGAAAATATTGATGGAGAAGCTATACTTTGGGCGCACTCTAGATTAAAGAAAAGAAAAGAAGAAAGAAAAATTTTAATGGTCATATCAGATGGAGCACCTGTTGACGACTCAACACTCTCGGTCAATCCCGGAAATTATTTAGAAATACATTTAAAAAATGTTATTAAATGGATTGAAAATAATTCTAATATTGAAATTAATGCAATAGGTATCGGACACGATGTTACTAACTATTATAAGAATGCACTTAAAATTGCTGATGTATCAGAACTAGGAGATGCAATTGTTGATAGGCTTGTTGATCTTTTTACGAAAAAATCAATTAGAAGAAGATCGATTAACTAAAAAAAAGTTTAATAAAATTAATCTAAAAGGAATTAATAAAGATAAAGCCATTATCATTTTAACACAAAAATCACCAATCGATAAAGTAACCCAGGGCACTCCAGTATTATAAAATGCGATTGAAAAGAAAATAATAGTATCAAAAAAAGATGCAATCGAAGATGAAATTATAGGTGGAACGTACCATCTACTTTGATTACGTAATTTGTCAAAAATTATAGCATCAATCATTTGGGCTGATAAAAACGCTAAACCTGAACCAATCACAATTCTTAATGAGATTAAATCTATTACCTTTAATGAAAAAAAAGACGATACAACAACACCCCAGAAAAACCCTATTATTATAATCCTTTTTGCAAAATTTAATCCATATACTCTATTTGCTAAGTCTGTAACAAGAAATGCTATTGGATAAGTAAATGCACCCCAGGTTAAAATATTTTCTAAATTTAAATAGTTAAATTGAAATTGAACCAGATAGTTTGATGCTAAAACTATAAGCATCATAGATAAAACAAAAGGTATGATTGTATTATACTTTTTCAATTAATTTATTTTTAGAAATGATAATTTTTCTTAATTTTTTAATTTTCGATGAAAGTCTTTTATTTTTTGCTTTAAGCAAATATTCGTCTAGTCCTCCCTTGAAATCTACAGCTTTTAAAGCTCTTGTAGATAGTTTCAGTTTTATATTTTTTTTTAATATTTCACTCTTAAGTGAAACTAACTTCAAATTTGGATAAAACTTACGTTTAGTTTTATTATTAGAATGACTAACGTTATTACCGCTCAAGGGTTTTTTTCCAGTTAATTCGCAATAATTTGACATTTGAGAATTGGTATATTTGGATAACTAATTATGGTCAAGGTTTAATTTATCTCATTTGACATTTCGTAATTCAGGGAATAATTCATTATTTATAATTAAATATTAATGTTTGAAATTTATCTTCCCATAGTTGAAGTTTTTATTAATGGTCCTTTACTCCTTTTAATTAGTACAGTTGTTGGCCTATTAACTGGAATGTTAGGTATTGGTGGAGGTTTTTTAATGACACCGATTTTAATTTTTTTTGGAATACCCCCTATTTATGCAGTTGCAAATAGCGCAAATAATATTCTTGCAGCATCAGTGTCTGGAACACTTGCACACTATTTTAAAGGTCAGCTTGATTTAAAAATGGGTGCTTTAATATTAATTGGAGGAATTGTTGGTTCAATTATTGGTATTAAAATTTTTATTTACTTCTTAAATGAAGGTTCTATAAATTATTTCATATCGATTCTTTTTTTTAGTTTGTTAACAATTGTTGGTATATCAATGTTATTTGAGAGTCTTAGTGAAATCAGAAGAATAAGTCAAAAAAGGTTTATAAGAAGAAAATTACATAAACACTATTGGATACATAATTTGCCATTTAAAACCAGAATTAGATCTTCAAAGCTTTATATAAGCATCATTCCCCCAATTTTCTTTGGAGTCATTATTGGTTTATTGTCATCTATTTTAGGAGTTGGTGGTGCTTTTTTATTAGTACCGATATTAATTTATATTATTGGTATGCCAGCAAAGTTAGTTCCTGGTACTTCATTATTAGCAATGATATTTGTAATGATCGGAGTTACCTTGCTTCATGCTTTACAAAATAATACGATAGATTTTTATTTAGTAATCATTTTAGTTTTAGGTTCAGTTACTGGTGCACAGTTAGGAACATATATAAATATTAAGATGAGAGGCGAACAGTTGCGTGCTATCTTATCTATTGTAGTTTTAGGTTGTGGCTTAAAATTTGGTTATGATTTATTTCAAGAAAAAATTATTCCAGCAGTAAATATTACAAACTTTAAGAATCCTGTTGAATTAAATTCATTTTCTCAAGGGTTGATAAATATTTCCTCCCAAAATCCGGAAATATATGCAATATTTTCAATCACCATTGCTATAGCCTTGGGTATTTTAGTCGCCTACAGTTTTAAAAAAATATTTTAATGAAGAATAAAAAATTGATAAGTTTTTTATCTTATTTGGGATTATTACCCTTTTATCTCTTAATAGTATTATATACTAAATTTGATGCTTTTTATTTTAAAGATATATTCTTTTTTTACTCTTTAATAATTGTAAGTTTCTTATCTGGTTGTTCTTGGATAAATTTAACTTTGACAAATAACAAATTACTAATTGTTATAACAATATTAATACCAATAATTAGTTTAATTTCAGAAATATTTTTTATTTCAGAATTAAAAATTATTTTAAATTGTCTATTGTTTTATTTATTGTTTTTTATAGACAATAAATATCTAGATTTTAAAAAAGAATATATATATTTAAGGAGAAATTTAACCTATTTAGTTATAATTGCTCAGATAATGATGTTATTTATTATATATTCCAACCGCATCTGAGATATTTTTAAATCCGTCTTTTTTTAGATAATAACTTAATTCTTGATTGATTTTAGAGGCTATAAAGGGACCCTCAAAAACTAACGATGTATATAATTGCAAAAGTGATGCTCCACATTTTATTTTTTCATAAGCGGTTTCACCGTCAAATATTCCTCCAACGCCTATAATAGTCAATTTATCTCCAATCAAACTATAAAATTTTTTTATTTTTTCATTTGATAATTTAAATAAAGGAAAACCTGATAGACCACCTTTTTCAGATTTATTCATATTAATTAAATTATTACGATTTGTATTAGTAGTATTGGTTAAAATTACCCCATCAACTTTTTGTTCAACTAAAATCTGGCAGAAACCTTCGGTGTCTTCTTCTTGAAGATCTGGAGATACTTTAATTAGAATTGGAATTTTATTCGTTTTATTAGCATTATTAATTTCTAAAAGTAATGTTTTTAATTTTTCAGTTTTATGAAAATTTCTTAATCCTTCAGTATTTGGTGAAGAAATATTTATTGTTATATAATTTGCAATCTCTTTGAATTGATTAAATAAGTTTATATAATCTTCTATCTTCTCGGAATTTTCTCTATTTGGTCCTATATTTATGCCTAGAATACCCTCGGCTTTATTATTGATTAATCTTTTTTTTATTATTTCCACTCCATCATTTGGAAAACCTAGTCTATTAATAATAGCTCTATCTTCAGATAACCTAAAAACTCTAGGCTTAGAGTTACCAAACTGAGGTTTGGGTGTTATTGTTCCAACTTCTACGGAACCAAAACCTAAGCTAAAAAAACTATTATAAACTTCTCCATTTTTATCAAATCCAGCTGCTAAACCTAATGGAGATGTAAATTTAATTCCAAAATTTGCTGAGGATAAAATTTTTTCTGGTTTTTTTATGAATTTATTAATTGGTAAAAAATTATTTTTTAATATTCTTATCGCTAAATTATGAGCAACCTCTGGGTCTGTTTTTTTTAGAAATGAATTAATAATATCATATATCATTTTATTTAATTCTCTCTTCTATTAATTTTTTTGTTTCTTGTACTCCGTAAAATTTAATAAATGATCCCATTCTTGGGCCTTGTTCATCCCCAAATATAACTTCATAAATAGTTTTAAACCATTCTCTCAATTTATCTTTCTCGTAGTATTTTTTTCCAATAGAAAAAACTTCAGTTTGTATTTCTGCTGGACTTTGATTGTCACTAATCTGATCTAATGTATTAATTAAGTCTTGGAATGCTTTTAATTCAGAGTCATTTGGTTTTCTAAATTTTTTCTTAGGTTTAACTATATCTTTAAAATAAATAATGGCTTTACTGACAAGATTATTTAATATTGGATGGGATTTTTGAGTAATATCCGGATTAAAATTTTGAATAAACTTCCAAATAACATCTTGGCTTTCTGAATTACTTGCGCTAACTAAATTTAATAATACAGCATAAGAAATTACATTCTTTTCCTCTGGGGGATTGCCGTCATGTACATGCCAAACCGGATTTCCAAGTTTCTCTTTTACATTTTGAGAAATAAATTTTTCTAAAAAATTTAAATATTCGTCTACCGTTTTTGGTATAACTTCAGGATAAAGTTTTTTTGCTCTTTGAGGATTTTGATACATATAAAATGTGAGACTCTCTTGTGAAGCATATTTTAACCAATCCTGTATAAGAACTCCATTTCCTTTTGATTTAGATATTTTTTCACCTTTTTCGTCCAAAAATAATTCATAAAAAAAACTGTTGGGTGGTGTCGTGCCAAGAGTTTTGCAAATTTTTGACGATAGTTCAGAACTAGGTATAAGATCTTTTCCAAACATTTCGAAATCTACTTCTAAAGCGTGCCATCTCATTGCCCAATCAACTTTCCATTGTAATTTACAATTACCACCTGTCACAGATGTTTTAATTTTTTTTCCATTATTTTCATAAATTATTTCACCTTTTTCTTTCAAAATTTCTACAATTGGTACCTCTAAAACTTTACCTGTATCAGGGCAAATTGGTAAAAATGGACTGTAAGTTTTTCTTCTTTCTTCACCGAGTGTTGGTAAAATTAATTCGTTCACCTTTTCATAATTATCCAGAATCTTTAATAGTGATTTATCAAAAATACCACTTTGATAAAGTTTAGTTGAACTTTTAAATTCATAATCGAATTTAAACTCATCTAAAAATTTTTTGAACATTTCATTATTATGCTCCCCAAAACTTGAAAATTTCTTAAATGGGTCAGGAATTGATGTTAATGATTTTCCTAAATTTTGTTTTAATACATCAGAATTTTCAATATTTTCTGGTACTTTTCTTAACCCGTCTAAATCATCGGAAAATGTGTAAAGTCTTGTCGGGATATTTGATAATTTCTTAAACGCCTGTATAACCATTATTGTTCTACAAACCTCTCCAAATGTGCCAATATGAGGTAAGCCACTTGGGCCATAACCTGTCTGAAACAGTGCATAGCCTTTAGCTTCAATCTGTTTTTTTCTTCTCTTTAGTAAATTTTTAGCTTCAACAAATGGCCAGGATTTACTATTTAAATAATCATCGATCATTATTTTCTTATAAGCTAAAATGGCCTAAAATTAAATTAGTATAAAATAGAAAGACTATAAGTCCAAACCGAATATTGTTATATTCTTAATAACTATCAAAATGAATTCAGGAATAAAAACGGTTTTCTTAATATCTGGATACTTATTAATAATTCTAAGTTTAGTTATGCTTATACCGTATTTTGTTGAGCAATTTTTGGGAAGTGGTTCACATATTTTTGCAATATGTGCAGTTTTAACAGCGTTCATAGGTATACTTTTGGTTATAACAAATCAAACAAGTAATAAAAAATTAAATATTCAACATGCATTTCTTATGACGTCCTTGGCCTGGATAATCATATCATTATTTGGTTCATTACCTTTTATGTTTTCAAAATTAAATTTAACTTTTACTGATGCATATTTTGAGACTATGTCAGGCATAACTACTACAGGTTCAACAATATTAATTGATGTAGAAAAATCATCAAAAGGAATATTGATATGGAGAGCGTTACTTCAATGGTTAGGTGGGATTGGTATAATTGTAATGGCTATTACAATATTACCACTATTAAATGTGGGAGGAATGCAAGTTTTTCGATCCGAAAGTTCAGATACATCGGAAAAAATATTACCACGCTCAAGAGAAATAGCGGTTGCTATTTTTAAAATTTATTTTGCATTAACTGTTATTTGTGCTTTTTTTTATACCATTTTTGGAATGGGAGTATTTGATGCAATAGCTCATTCAATGACTACTATTGCAACAGGTGGTTTTTCTACATATACAAATTCTTTTAAGCATTTCAATAGTTTTGAGATTGAATTAATAGCAATAATTTTTATTATTCTAGGTAGTATACCTTTTTTAAGTTATCTAAAATTTGTAAAAGGTAATCGAACTATTTTTTTTTCTGACAAGCAGATACAAGGTTTTATTTTCTTTCTGATTTTTTCAATTTTAATTATTATTCTGTACGGTATTATTTATTTACAACAAGATTTGCTAACATCATTAAGGTCAGCATTATTTAATGTAACATCAATAATATCTGGAACAGGGTTTACAACAAATGACTATAGTGGTTGGGGTAATTTTGCTATTTTTTATTTTCTTTTATTAATGTTGATTGGAGGATGCGCAGGATCGACTACTTGTGGAATAAAAATTTTTAGATTTCAAATTATTGGTCAATTTATTAAAAAACAAATAAAAAATATATTTTATCCTCATGGAGTATTTCCAGTTAAATATAATAATCAATCTATTGATGATAAATTTTTGTCTTCAGTATTAACTTTTGTCTGTCTATACATTGGGCTTTTTTTATTATTATCTTTGTTGTTGTCACTTACAGGTTTAGATTTAATAACCTCAATATCTGGTGCTGCAACATCTATATCAAATGTAGGTCCGGGACTTGGAGACACTATTGGTCCTAGTGAAAACTTCGCATATTTATCTAATCTTGCGAAATGGTTTTTAATAATGGGTATGTTGCTGGGAAGACTTGAATTGTTTACAGTCCTTATTCTTTTCTTGCCATCATTTTGGAAAAATTAAATCAGCTCAGACACCAATTTATTACAGCCTTTTGACTATGCAACCTATTTTCTGCCTGGTCCCAAACGACAGAATTTTTTCCATCAATTACTGTGTTTGTAACCTCATCACCCCTTGAAGCAGGAAGGACATGCATGAACAGACAATCGTTTTTTGCATATTTTAAAAGTTTGTTATTTATTTGAAATTTTTTTAAAGTTTTCTTCTTTTTGCTTTTATTAACTTTATCACCCATAGAAATCCATTTGTCAGTCATTATACAATCAACATCCTTTATTCCTTTTATTGGATCATTGAAAATTTCAATTTTTCCTTTATTAGATTTTGCCCAACTAAGTGTTTTTTTTGACGGCATGTAGTTTTTTGGAACACATATATTTAATGAAAAATCAAATTGTACTGCTGCCTCTATTGCAGAGTTCGATACATTATTTCCATCACCTACCCACGCAATTTTTGCTCCATCTATTGATCCTTTCTTTTCCTCAAAAGTTAAAATGTCACTTAATAACTGACATGGGTGACTATGATTTGTTAATCCATTAATTAGTGGAACTTCTATTAGTTTAGATAACTCATTTAATGTTTTGTGCTCAAATGTTCTGAGCATCACAATATCTGAAAATCCTGAGATTACTTTTGCAGTATCTTCTATAGTTTCCTCACCTTTGCCTAAATGCATGTCTGTTGAGTTAATAACTATTGTTTGTCCCCCTAATTGTCTCATTGCAAGATCAAATGATAATCTTGTTCTTGTTGATGGTTTTTCAAATATCATTAATAGTAATTTATCAATTGCATTAGAATTTTCAGTAACAAATACTTTTTTGTTTTTAGAATAATTTGCTTTTATTTTTTTAGCTTCATTTAAAATTTCTCTAAGTTCTGCTTTATCAATCTGTGAAAGGTCTAGAAAATGTTTCATTTAAAATCCTTTAAAGATTTATCAATAATATTAATTGCTTGTTTAATCTCACTTTTTTTTACTATTAAAGGGGGTAAAAGTCTTATGACATTCCCAGCCGCTTTTACGGCTAATAATCTATTTTTAAAAATATGATTCAAAAATTTAGTATTGTTTATAGAAAGTTTTAAACCTATTAAGAGACCCTTGCCTCTAACATCAATAACTTTATTGTGATATTTATTTTTTAATTTTACTAATTCGTCCTTAAAAAATTTACCGTTTTTCTCTACATTTTTTAAAAATCCTTTTTTTAAAATTATATCTAAGACAGCATTACCTACTGACATTGCCAACGGGTTACCTCCAAAAGTACTACCGTGCGTTCCTGGTTTCATGCCTATTGAAGCTTTTTTATTAACAAGACATGCTCCTATTGGAAAACCACCACCTATACCTTTTGCTATAGGAACAATATCTGGTTTTATTTTAGCATAGTCAAAAGCAAAAAGTTTTCCAGATCTTCCAATACCACACTGAACCTCATCTAAAATTAATAGTATATTTTTTTCATCGCAAATTTTTCTTAAACCAATTAAACATTCGTTAGGTATTACCTTTATACCTCCTTCTCCTAATATAGTTTCCACCATTATAGCTGCGGTGTTGTCTGTGATCGCGTCCTTAAGAGCCTCATGGTTTCCAAATGGGACTTGATCAAACCCCTCAACTTTAGGACCGAAACCTTTTATATGTTCCTGATTATTTGCTGCGAATAATGCAGCTAAAGTTCTGCCATGAAAAGCTCCATCAAAGGTAATAATTCTATTTTTATGTGGCATGCCTTTTTCAAAAAAATACTTTCTTGCAATTTTAATACTTGCTTCAGTAGCTTCCGCGCCAGAGTTTACAAATACTACGAAATCAGCGAAAGAATTTTTGGTAAGTCTCTTTGCTAATTTTTCCTGCTCAGGTATTTCAAAAGCATTTGAGACATGTATTAGTTTTTGAGATTGCTTCTGAATTGCTTTGACCATATGGCTATGACAATGTCCTAATGAATTAACGGCAATTCCAGACACAAAATCTAAATACTTTTTTCCGTTATGGGCATATAAATATGCTCCCTTACCTTTTTTAAAAGATATTTTTTTTCTGTTGTATGTTCCTAAAATTGCA
>MDTB01062144.1_pt1 | contig 32661 bp, 32 predicted proteins | sample 811161 | NCBI WGS metagenome assembly MDTB01 (sample SAMN05326650, study PRJNA326480) | marine metagenome | isolation source: seawater | place: Mediterranean Sea | collected 2009 | reverse complement strand
TGGGGCAACCAGGTGGTTAGCAGTTCCCGGAGGAACTTTTCAGCCATCGGAAATGCTCAAATTGGTGATGATACTCTTCACGGCAAAGCATCTTTCCGACTACGAAAATAAACTAAATAATCCCAGAGCATATTGGGATCCAATACTAGTTCTTATTCCAGCGATGCTTTTATTATTCAATCAGCCAGATTACGGGACAATGTGCTTAGTTACCTCCTTAGTCGCTATCTTATTATTTCTTGGGGGTATGCCCTTAGGGAAATTTGTAACTATCGGAGCCGGAAGTGCCCTTCTGGTTGTCGGGGGCGCTATAGCAGCGCCATACCGAAGGCAAAGACTCCTAGCTATCTTGGACCTTGAGGGTGACTCACTCAACACAGGTTGGCAAACCTTACAGTCTCTTACTGGTATAAGCAACGGAGGTCTTTTAGGCGTGGGACCAGGTGCAAGTAAGTCAAAATGGTGGACCCCTGAAACACATACTGATTTTATTTTCACAATCGTCGCAGAAGAGATGGGACTTATAGGATCTCTGCTAGTTCTATCGCTGTTTGTGGCATTGGTTGTACTTGGAGTTCGCGTAGCAGTTAGCGCCTCCAATGCTTCAGACAAATTTGGGTATCTTCTTGCTATGGGTATAACGATTTGGTTTGTTGTGCAGGCTTTCGTGAATATAGGAGTAACAATTGGAAGATTGCCAAACACAGGTCTTCCACTTCCTTTTGTTTCGTATGGAGGTAGTTCATTATTAGTAGGGATGGCGGCAATCGGCATTCTCTTGAATATCTCACATCAGAGAGTCAAATGAAGGAGTGTTTCGCTGTAATTGCTGGTGGTGGAACTGCCGGTCATCTACACCCAGGTTTAGCTGTAGCAAATTCATTGGTCGATAGTGGCATTGATAAAAAGAGTGTGATCTTTCTGGGAAGCGAAAAAGAAATTGATCAAAGACTTGTATCTGCGGAAAATTTTGACTTAGTCACTCTTCCAGGTGCCGGAATTCAGAAAAGAAACCCAATTTCAGTTCTAAAGACGTTAGCCCTAGTTGTTAAAGCAACATGGTTAGCAGCGAAGCTCTATAAATCATGTAAGCCGAAGATAATACTTGCGTTAGGTGGCTATGCATCAGTACCCGGTGCTATTGCTGGCCTAATAACAAAAGTTCCAGTTGTACTCCATGAACAAAATGCTGTTCCAGGTCGCGCCAATAAGCTAATTAGTAAGTGGGCTAAAAGATCAGCAGTTTCTTATGAAGGAACGGATCTAAAGAAAAAAGTACTGACCGGCAATCCGGTTCGCAGGGAAATAAGTCAGATTAGGCAGGAAGATAAAGGAGATGATCGTAGAAAGTTAGGAATACCTGACCAGAACCAGTTAGTAGTTGTTACAGGAGGATCTCTTGGAGCTAGGAGAATAAACGAAGCAATTATTGATGCGATTCCTAAACTCGACGGGATCAAAAACCTCAGCATTTATCACATCATTGGCCGAAGAGATTGGGAAGTTCTAACTATTCCAGAGCTAGTTGAGTTTATCGACTACAAACCTATTGAATATGAAACGGATATGCCTGCTGTGTTAAACGCAGCTGATCTTATTATTTCTCGAGCTGGTGGTTCTATCACAGCGGAGATATCTGTTGTAGGGGTACCAGCAGTACTCGTGCCACTCCCACACGCTCCAGGCGATCACCAGCGAAAGAATGCGAATTCCTTAGCTGATGCTGGGGCTGCGGTCATTATTGATGACAACGAGTGCACTGGGGATAATTTAGTAAATGCAATTAAGGAGCTACTTCAGAACTCACTTAGGTTGGAGACAATGGCCAAGAAAAGCAGAAAAGCAGGTAATCGGGCAGCGGCAAAAATGGTGGCTGCAGTAATGCTGAAGGAAGCAAAATGACTTTACAAGAGCTATCCCTACGTGACCCTAAAGATATTCATATGGTTGGTATTGGAGGAGCTGGCATGCGGTCAATTGCCATAGTCTTGTCAGGAATGGGACATAGGGTGAAGGGGAGTGACCTCAAGTACTCTGCAGGGCTTGAGCGGCTAGAGGCTGAAGGAATAGAAGTCTTTATAGGTCACTCAGAGATGAATCTAGGGAATGCTTCGTTATTAACCAAGTCAACGGCTATCCCTGAAGGGAACGTTGAAGTTGAAGAAGCGAAGCGGAAGGGCATAGGCATAGCCAGTAGGGCAGACATCACAGCTGCCATCAGTAAAACTAAAAAAACAATTGCGGTGGCAGGAACTCACGGGAAGACGACTACGTCATCGATGCTTTCCCTTGTCTTAGCTGAAGCTGGGGTAAACCCGTCTTTTTTGATAGGTGGAGAAGTTAATGAAATTGGTTGCGGAGCTCTATGGGATAAGAATTCGCAATACTTGGTTATGGAAGCTGATGAATCTGATGGGACTTTCCTTGAGGTAGAAGCGGAATTCTCTATTGTTACAAGTGTTGAACCAGATCATCTTTCATATTACGGAACTGAAGAAAATTTACGGGAAGCATTTAAACAATTTGTTCTAGGGACTACAAAGAAAGCCTACATATGTGATGTGGATGAAGATATAAGCTATCTATTGGATAGTGAGAAAGTTGTGACTTACGGAACTAGTACAAAATCAGACTATAGCCTCCAGTCATATGTGGGAGGCAGGTTTTCATCTTCGTTTGAAATTATCGGACCAGAAGCTAATCTTGGACGCTTTACTCTCGCTAGCCCAGGATTGCACAATGCGCTAAATGCAACTGCTGCCATAGCAGTTGGCGTGGATATAGGACTTCCAGTTGAAGAGTTGAGAAGGGGTTTATCTCATTTCGCTGGGGTAGCTAGGCGATTTCAATTTAGAGGCGAAGCTAATGGGGTAGCATTTATCGATGACTATGCGCATCTTCCGACTGAAGTCAAAGCTGCGTTAAAAGCTGCAAGCGAGGGACAATGGGGTCGGATTGTTGCTGTTTTTCAACCTCATCGTTACACCAGAACATATGAATTAGCAGATGCATTCTCCAATTGCTTTGACGATGCTGATGAAGTCATTATTACAGGAATTTACTCTTCAGGTGAGAAGCCAATTCCTGGTGTGACGGGAAAGTTAATTGCAGACTCTTTGAAAACCAACGGTTATGAAAAGCCAATTCACTATTGTGAACACCGCCAAGAGCTAATAAAGCTACTTCACGAGAATCTTCAAGCGGGAGACTTGTGCATAACTCTTGGGGCAGGGGATTTGACAAGCCTCCCAAGCGAAATGTTAGAGAATTAAGAAATGAGCAGTCTCTGGAATGAAGTAGGGAACGAAATTGACAGTTTGTTTAGCCGAAAAGCAGCAATAGAGAATTTTGAGATCGGCCAACAGACTACCTACAGAACAAGAGCTAAGTGCTCACTTTATGTGGAAGTAAGCAACGAAGCAGAGTTACAGTCTGTCGTTTCTGTAAATAAAAAAACAAACAAAGAAATCGTAATAATAGGAAACGGGTCAAATCTTCTTATTGCTGACACTGGCTTTGATGGATTAGTGGTGAGATTAGGAAAAGGTTTTGAAGAAATAGAGATTAATGATACTCAAGTAAAGGCTGGCGCTGCGGTAAAATTGCCAGTCCTTGCTCGAAAAACTGCTTCTGTTGGGTTGGCAGGATTTGAGTGGGCAGTGGGTGTCCCTGGAACGATAGGCGGCGCAGTCAAAATGAACGCTGGAGGCCATGGGTCTGATATGAGCGAAAGTGTGCAGAGCGTTGAAGTAGTTGATTTAGTAAATGGTAAAGGGCTAAGCCTTAGTACAGGTGATTTAGAATTTGAGTATCGCACTTCGTCTATCGAATCCCATCAGATTGTTGTTAATGCCATACTCGTTTTGGAAAAGGGGGTCCCAGCGGTTTCTAACGAGAAGATAAAAGAAATAGTACGCTGGCGCCTTGAAAATCAACCTGGTGGTCAAAATGCCGGTTCAGTATTCAAAAATCCCGAAAAGAAATCAGCTGGTGAATTAATTGAAGAAACAGGAAGTAAAGGATTTAGGGTTGGAACGGCTGCGATTTCTCAAAAGCATGCAAACTTCATTCAGGTCGATCAAAATGGTAGGGCTACGGATGTCTACTTACTTATGAAAGAGATACAAAGAAGAGTATCTGAGGAATTTGGAATCAAGCTCAAGATCGAAACTCAGTTAATTGGGTTTGACTGATGGTAGATATGGATCCACGTATTCAAGAACGAAGGATTGAAATTCTTCGAGCCAAAGGCAAGCGGCGACTCAGAGTCGTGTTGCTGATAGTTTCTTTAGTTCTGCTCATAATCGGAGGAGTGGTCGTTACGAAAAGTTCGCTACTGGATGTTGACAGTATTATCGTTAAGGGTGCCGACTCCGAGTTAGCAAATCTCATTGAAGAGCAAAGCGGCATAAGAAAGTCTACACCTCTACTTGAGCTTAATAGTCGTAGTGCTATCAGTAGGATCAAACAAATACCCCAGATAAAAAATGCTCGTATCAGTAAATCATTCGGAGGTGACGTAACAATCAATGTGACGCTTAGATCCCCAGTTGCCGCTGCCTCTGATAAGGACTCATGGGTGCTACTCGATAGTGATGGGAGAGTCGTAGATCGCGTCTTAGAACTTCCATTTGGATACCCGGTAGTTGAAGGTCTTGAGAAGCCACTCGAGATAGGGAAATCTGTCTCTGAACAGGGCTTATCCGCAATAGATTTAGCTAAGAATTTACCTCCAATTCTTGCTGCCGATATTTCATCTATTCAAGTTGGTGAAACATTGGAGCTTAATTTATTTGGAGAAGGAAAAGTTCTATTTGGTGATACAAATAACCGCACAGAAAAGATTTTAGCTGCGGCAACTATTCTTGAACAAGCGGATCTCAACGACCTCGTCCATGTCGATGTCCGCGCTCCAAGAAACCCAGTGGTGTGTAGATCCCAAGAATGCTCATACGATTCATAGGGAATCAATAACACAGTAAGTAGCTGTGTAGCTGGAGAAGAAGTGAAAGAAAAATTCTTCACACATGATTTAGAGTTTGTACTCAAACTAATAAGTTTCGAAAATTCATAAGGAGAAAAAAATGGAGAACCCTCACAATTATCTAGCTGTAATCAAAGTTGTTGGTGTCGGCGGCGGCGGAGTAAATGCAGTGAATCGAATGATCGATGCTGGCCTACGAGGAGTAGAATTTCAAGCGATAAATACTGATGCGCAAGCATTATTGCTTTCCGACGCTGAAGTGAAAATTGATATAGGCCGTGAATTGACCCGAGGGCTTGGCGCAGGATCTGATCCAGAAATTGGTAGGCAAGCTGCAGAAGATCATAGGCCAGAGATAGAAGCCGCACTTTCAGGAGCTGACATGGTTTTTATTACCGCAGGAGAAGGTGGAGGAACTGGAACAGGAGCTGCTCCAATAGTCGCGGATATCGCAAAAGGATTAGGAGCATTAACTATAGGTGTTGTAACTAGACCATTTGGGTTTGAAGGGCGACGTCGTGCTGTTCAGGCTGATCAGGGAATTACAAGATTGCGAGAAAAAGTTGATACCCAAATAGTTATCCCTAATGACAGATTGCTCTCAGTGGCTGACGAACAAACAACGGTAGTCGAAGCCTTCGCAAAAGCAGATGAGGTCTTGCTTGATGGGGTCAGAGGGATCACAGAACTAATTACCACACCAGGTTTGATTAATACTGATTTTGCCGATGTCAGAATGATTATGAATGATGCAGGTTCGGCACTTATGGGAACTGGTGAAGGAAATGGCGAGCAAAGAGCAACGAGCGCAGCACGAAAAGCCGTATCAAGTCCGCTTTTAGAGTCACCAATAGATGGTGCTAGGGGAATACTCTTATCAATAACTGGCTCCAGTAATCTAACGCTAAACGAGGTTAATGAAGCGGCTGAGCTCGTTCTTGGGGTAGCTCATCCAGACGCAAACATTATCTTTGGAACAGTAGTTGATGAAGCCATGGGGGATTCAGTCAGAGTTACCGTGATTGCAGCAGGTTTTGATCGATGGGAGGGTACAACCAGTCCTCAACGAACAAGCCTTGGAAGCGACATTCCTGATGTATTTGGAAATAGTGAAGAGTTAGATGAAGAAGAAGTCCACGGCGATCTAGACGTACCAGATTTCCTTAAGTAGGACACCTACCCGAAACAAGGAAAATCTAATATGTACCATGTAGAACCTTCATGGTCCCAGCAAATTGGGAAAGAGCATAAAGCCTATGTTCTTATGACTGACAAATCTTACGGGAACTTATCAATTAACCAAGAAAAAGAAACCCTACATGGACGGCAAGAAGGTCTAGTAGGAAAGCCTTGGGCATATTTAGAGCAAATACATGGGAATTCGGTAATAGAAATTACTAAAGCAGGAGAGTTTCAGGGTACGAAAGGAGATGCTTTGGTAACAAGTTGCGTTGATATACCCCTTTCTGTGCAAGTCGCAGACTGCGCCCCCGTAGCTCTTTTCAGTGAGGAAGGAGTCCTTGGCGTAGTGCATGCAGGGTGGAGAGGGGTTCATTCTGATGTAATAGGTAAAACATGTTTCGAGATGAATAAATTAGGTCAAGCGCCTTCAATTGCTATCGTAGGCCCTTGCATTTATCCAGAGAATTACGAGTTCGATCGGAATGATCTAGCAGCACTTGAGAAGACTTTCGGGGTGGGAATAAAGTCCAAGACAAAATATGGTCGTCCAGCACTAGATCTGCCAGCAATGGTCAGATTAGCTCTAAGTAAGAATGGGGTTAAGAACGTCACTTACCTAGATGGCTGCACAGCAGATTCAGAACACTTTTGGTCTCATCGGGCCAACTGTGATCAGGAACGGCAAGCTATGGTCGCATGGATCGGAAACAATTAATGGGAACTTCAAATCAAGATCAGGAACTTATAGATCGAATAGAAAGTATAAAAACCTTAATTCAAAAAAAAGCTACGAGAGAAGTCACTCTGATAGCCGTTACAAAGGGTTTCGGTTACGAGGCTATAAGTGCCGCTCAAAAAGCTGGCTTAAAGCATTTCGGTGAAAATTATGCTCAAGAACTACTAACCAAAAGTCAGAATTTGCATGAAAACTGTAATTGGCATTTTATAGGACAGTTACAAACGAATAAAGTAAAAAAGATTTCTAACCTCGTAAAGGTTTGGCACTCTGTCACTTCAATAAAATTAGCAAAAGAAATTGAAAAAAGATCTCAAAATGCTGATGTATTAATTCAAGTTAATATAGGTCCCGAAGGAAATCGAATGGGTATTAATGCAAGTAATTTACCCTCGTTTCTTGAAGATATGCAGAGTTTAAAAGTTAACGTTCGGGGGCTTATGACGATGGGAGCAGCAGGCGATCCAGAGCAAACGAGGACTATTTTTTCTACGTTACGTGATCTTGCTGACACTCACGAACTTGAAGACTGCTCGATGGGAATGAGTGGGGATCTAGAAATTGCTCTCGAATGCGGATCTACCATGCTAAGAATCGGTACAGCAATATTGGGCAATCGTGGCAACTGATTGATCTACCATTGCTAAAAGTGTTACATTTGCATGTAGATTTGAGGTTCAGGAGAAGTACATGACCACCATTTTCAAAAAAGCGATGCTCTACTTGGGCCTTGGGTCCGATGAAGATTTCATGGGGATAGACCCTGTGGTCAGCGGAGAATCAACTGACAAAGTAAGAACTGATATACAACCCACGACCGGAGTTAATGTAAAAGCAATTCCTAACGAACAACCAACCCCATCGGGGAAGGTGCAAGCGGTGCGTAAAATTCCACCTCCTAAAGTTACTAAACCTCATGTGGTGACACCTGTCAGATTTGCTGAAGTTAAGGAAATTTCAGAGGCTGCGAAAAGGCGGCAACCAGTTATTGTAAATCTTCAGCAAGCCGATCATGAGGTGGCTGTAAGAATTATAGATTTCTGCTCAGGCCTAAAGATGGGTATTGAAGGCTCGTTTGAAAAGGCTGGTGCGGATGTCTTTCTTCTTACCCCTAAAGATGTTGAAGTTTCTGACGACGAAAAGAAACGATTAGCTGCATCAGCATCACGTAATCGGTAGATTCAAAATATCCCTACGAGAAGGCTTCTCAGAGGCTAATCTTTTTCTATGGCTGCTACTGAATCAAAACAACAATCGAAAAAATTGACCCCTGAAATTCTTCAAAGAGTACGTTTTTCTCGCGTAAAAAAAGGCGGTTACGACACCCAGGAAGTTGACCTATTCCTTCACCAATTGGTAGAAGCGGTATCTGCTGATCCAGAACTTTTTGTCCCAACTACTGAAGGGGCGATACATAACGAATTGCATGACCCTGAAGGCGCTGCTCAACGGTTACTGTCGGCAGCACAACGAACGGCTGATTCAGTAGTAAGCGATGCTCATGAACAGGCAAAGCACCTTCTTAACTCGGCGGAGGCTCAAGCCGATAATATAAAACGCCTTGTGACCGAGGAAGCCAGATCAATGGCGGAGAAGTCGCAACAAGAACTCAAAGATACGCTAAGCGCCCTTGAGGAGGAAAAGAATCGACTTGAACAAAGGTGCGATTATCTTGAAGGACAACTTCATGCTGGCAAAGATCAACTTCTAGCAACTGTTGAGGAAATGCGACGAACAATAGAGGACAGAGACCTGTCATTTGGGCTTACAGAAGAGGAACTAATTTACCCTCCAGAATCTATTGCGCTAGAAGCACATAGCAGTATGGAAGAAGTCCCATCGGAAAATGCTGAATCAACTCCAGAAACAGACCTAGAGAAAGTCACCGATGAAGAAATTCTTGCTGTGAGTAAACTAATGGATTCGCCGCCAGAATTAAGCCTTGTTCATGACCGAGAAGCTAATGAAGTCTGGTTAAAGGAAGCTTCACTAGAAGCAGAAGAAGGTCTAGCAGAAATACCAACTGATGAAGATTGGGATCAAGGACCTGATACTGAAGCTATCCAGATCATTGATGGTGGAGATATAATTTCTGGCGATCGTTTTTTTGAAGAACTAACTGATTCAGATCCGCATTCAAGTTCATTAGGTGAAGTTGACGAATCTACTGATGCAGCAATGGATGCTTTCTTCCGTAAGGAATGACAGTACCCGAGATTAATCAACCATAATTTGAATCAAAATTGACTCCCCGTCTACAACGCCTTCGTGAACGTCTGGATTTTTAGTTAGGTCGTTTAATTGGATTGATTTTGCAAGAACTTGTTCCTGAATATAGGAGTTGAATGCTTCAATAGCTTTAGAAGTTTCCTTGGAAGCCTGAATGACTATATGAATTCGGTCAGTCAAGACTAAACCCTGATTTTTCCGAGCTTCTTGGATAGCGCGAACCGAATCACGCGCTTTGCCCTCTAGCTGAAGATCTTCAGTCACATCTGTATCAAGAACAACAATTAATTGATTTCCAGTAAGCGAGGTAGCAGTAATTCCGTCGTTTGCTATTAGGGACAATTCATAATCTTCTTTATCAAGGGAGTACTCTCCGACTTTTGCTTTTCCATCCTCTATTAATTTCCAGTTCCCAGACTTTGCCTCATTAAAAACGTTTTGAACATTCTTTCCAAGCCGTGGGCCTAGAGATTTCCCATTGGGTTTTAAAGAGAAACGAGCATATTTCTCAATCTCGTTACTAAATTCCACTGACTTTATGTTGACTTCATCTTTGATTAAATCTTCAAAGTCTCTGAGGCTATCGCTATTCGCCCCGGCGATGGTTATTTTTTGCAGTGGAAGCCTTACGCGTAGCCCTGCATCTTCTCGGAGGCGTAAAGTAGCCGAAACAACATCTCGTGTTAAGTCCATTGCCGAGACAAGACTACTATCTGCGGGAAATTCGTCTGAATCAGGCCAAGCTGAGTTATGGACAGATATTTCTTTAGTTAGGCCTGTGAAAATCTCTTCTGTGACCATTGGTAAGAAAGGACAAGCAAGTCTACAAACGGTCTCAAGGACAGTAAATAATGTGTCATAGGCTGCTTGTTTATCTTGGTCATCTAACGGCTTTGATGGCGACCAGAAACGGTCTCGGCTTCGCCTTATATACCAGTTGTTCAAGGCATCAATAAATCTACGTATTTCACCGGTTGCCCCAGGTAAGTCGTATTGCTCCATCGATTGTGTAACTTTTTCTATCAACTCACGCGTTTTTGCAAGGATATATCTATCTAGAACATTTGATTGTTCTGTTTTTCGAGAAGCCTCATAGCTATCAATATTGGCGTAGAGAGTAAAAAAACTATATGAATTCCAGATTGGATTGATAACTTGTCGAACGACGTCATCGATTGCTTGGTCGCTTATGCGTGAATCTCCTCCTCGAACAATTGAAGATGACATGAAATACCAGCGAAGTGCGTCAGAGCCCTGCGCTTCAAAGATCTCAGAAGGTTCTGTATAGTTACGGAGTTTTTTTGAAAGTTTTGTTCCGTCTTCAGCTAGCAAAATGCCATGGCAAATAACATTTTTAAAAGCAGGTTTATCAAACAATGCACCGGCTAGAACGTGGAGAGTATAAAACCATCCTCTGGTTTGGTTTATATATTCCACGATAAAGTCGGCGGGAAAATGCTCTTCAAACCATTGCTTATTTTCAAAAGGGTAGTGAACCTGCGCAAAAGGCATTGAGCCTGATTCAAACCAGCAATCGAGTACTTCAGGTACGCGTCGCATAGTTGATTCTCCAGATGGGTCATCTGGGTTTGCCCGAGTTAGGTTATCTATAAAAGGTCGATGTAAATTCGTTGGTCTAACACCAAAATCTCTTTCTATCTCATCAAGGCTTCCATAGACGTCAACTCTCGGGAATTCAGGGTTATCACTTTTCCATACGGGTATGGGAGAGCCCCAAAAACGATTTCTGCTGATTGACCAGTCTCGAGCCCCTTCTAGCCATTTTCCAAAGCGACCATTCTGAACATTGTCAGGTATCCAATTGATCTCCTGATTTAGATCAACAAGCCGGTCTCGAATTTCTGTAACTCGGACATACCAGGACGGAACTGCGCGGTAAATGATCGGAGTATCGGTCCTCCAACAGTGCGGGTAATTATGCTCGTAGCTATCATGTCGAATTACACGGCCCGCTTCCTTAAGAGATTTAACAATTAGTGGATTGGCTTCAAAGACGTTAAGCCCTGACCATTCTTTAATTTCGTTCGTGAAGCATCCCTCGTCGTCAACCGGAACTATTGTTTGGATTCCATTCTCATCCGCTATGCGTTGGTCATCCTCGCCAAAACCGGGAGCAATATGTACAACACCAGTTCCTTCGTCCATTTCAATGAAATCAGCTGCTATTAACTGAAATGCATTAGGGTCTGTGTCGGTAAAGTAATCAAACAACGGAGCATATCTTTTCCCTAGTAGTGAACTTCCATTAATTACCTCTAAAACAGTTATCTCTCCGAGATTCTCTGCGTAGTTTTCTAGCGTCTCACTTCCAAGAAGGTGTCTTCCCTGAGGGGTTTCAACAATTGAGTACTCTTTTTCGGGGGAAACAGCTAAGGCTAAATTGCTTGGAAGAGTCCAAGGTGTGGTTGTCCAAGCGAGTATTTTTACTGGTTCGGAGTCATCTGAGTCAAGGAAAAGATCAAATGCTACGGTAATGGCAGGGTCCTGTCGCGGCCGTGTAGCGTCATCAAGTCTTATTTCAAAATTAGACAGTGGTGTTTCCGCGCCCCAAGAGTACGGGATAACTCTTTGCGACTCGTAAACAAGGCCTTTGTCCCATAACTGTTTGAACGCCCACATAACTGATTCCATGTAGTCAAGATCCATTGTCTTATAGTCATTTTCAAAATCCACCCAACGCGCTTGTCGAGTTACTACCTTTTCCCATTCATCAGTGTATTTGAGAACAGATTCTTTACAGAAATTATTGAATTTCTCAATCCCGAACTCAGTAATAGCCGCTCGTCCAGAGACTTTAAGTTGTTTCTCGCTCTCCATCTCAGCGGGTAGGCCATGGCAATCCCAACCAAACCTTCGTTCAACTCGATTTCCTCGCATCGATTGATATCGAGGAATAACGTCCTTCACGTAGCCTGTGAGTAAGTGCCCATGATGTGGTAAACCATTAGCGAAAGGAGGCCCATCATAGAAAACATATTCTGAGTCAATGGGTTTATCATCAATAGTTCTTTTGAAGGTATTTTCTTGGTCCCATTTTGCAAGAATTTTCTCTTCAATCGCAGGTAGGTTGGGTTTAGAACCGACGTCAGGATATCTAGATGGATTTGTTTGGTCGCTCATATGTTTTCCAGTGTTTTATCTGTTAGATGTTACTCCTGATTTAGCGCTAGTTGATGGTTCAGACTCAGTTAAAATTCTTTAAAAAACGATAAGTTTTACATCCTTTCGTGAGTATCCATCAAGTTTGTAAAACTAACCGATAGAATCCGCCCCTAAAGTACAGGTTTAATTTTCGAAATTTAGAAAGAAATAAAAAATGGCTTCAACAAAGAAAGCTCCGGCTAAAAAAACAGCGGCAAAGAAAGCTCCGGCTAAAAAAACAGCTGCAAAGAAAGCTCCGGCTAAAAAAACAGCTGCAAAGAAAGCTCCGGCTAAAAAAACGACAAAAAGTCGCTTTGATAAAAAATTTCTTAATGCTCAAAAGGAATTATTACTACTAGAGCGCAGCAAATATGTTAAATCAGCGGCATCTTTTAAAGCTGAAGCTGACTCACTGATAGAAGGACGAGAACCCGGAGATGTAGATTTTGGCGAAGAAGGCGGGGAGGGTGACACACTGGCAGTTGAACGCGAAAGAGATCTCGCCCTTAGTGCTCATGCTCAACAAGCAGTTGACGAAATAGATGCAGCGCTTGAACGTCTGGCCAAGGGAACATACGGTATTTGCGTCGTCTCTGAGAAACCTATTCCTAAGGAGCGATTGAGAGCAATACCTTGGGCTTCGGAAAGAGTTGAATTTAAAGCGGGCGGATTTGTAAGGCGATGAACTAACAGTACATTCAAGCTTTTTCAGTATTTGTCAAAGCGAATGTTACGCTTAAATCACTTGCAAGTTACGAATGACTCTGCAATCACCCAGAGAGTAGAGATAATGAACGAAAAAGTAAAGTATCTTCTTGTCCCTACCTGTATTGTGATTCTGGTAGACCAAGTCACGAAGTCTTTGGCAGTCGCAAAATTGGAGCCAAACGAACCAATTATGCTTTTGTGGACTTTACAATTGAACATAATTCGTAATTCTGGGGCATCCTTTTCACTTGGAAGTAACCTAACGCCATACATCGCCTCGGTAGCAATACTTGCTTCTATAGGGATTACATACCTCGCCCTGCTTGAGAGTAATCGTATGACTCTGAGCTTCTATGGAATTGTTTTGGGCGGAGTTCTCGGAAATGTTATTGACAGAATTGCTCGAACTGGCGATGGTTTTCTAGGGGGTAAGGTTGTTGATTTCATAGATTTACAATGGTGGCCTATATTCAACTTTGCTGATGTCGCACTTGTGGTTGGACTCCCAACGGTGATGTTTCTTCGGTACCGGGAAGAAAAGTCCTATGTCTGATTCGCCTGTCGAAATAGAATACGTAGTTGCTGATCCTCTGTCAGGTGAACGCATAGACAGGGTTGTTTCCTTTTTCTCTGGACTAAGCCGATCGAAAGTGTCTGTGCTAATTGATGCAGGGTTGATTAAGCGCAACGGTATTACAGTTAAAAAAGGGTCCGAAAAAGCAGTAGAAGGGGATCAACTGCTTTTCCCCGACCCAGAAGGCATGACCCCCACTCCGATCACACCCGATTCATCTGTTCAATTCTCAGTAATTTTTGAAGATGATCAAGTCGTAGTTGTAGATAAACCAGCAGGAGTGGTAGTGCATCCCGGAGCCGGTAGGGAAAATGGAACCCTCGTAAATGGCCTACTAGCTAGATACCCCGATATGAAAAAAGTCGGTGAAAGAGACAGGCTTGGCCTGGTCCATAGACTTGATAAAGGAACGTCGGGGCTTTTGCTGGTGGCTAGAACTAATTCGGCTCTAGAAACTCTCCGAACCCAGATGGAAAATCAGATGGTAGGTCGTCAGTACTTTGCTATTGTTTTAGGCCACTTATCTTCAAATAAGGGAATAATCGAAGCACCTCTAGGAAGAGACCCAAGAAACCCACTTAGAAGAGCAGTGGTGCAGAATGGTAAAGACGCAACGACTCATTATGAAGTGAAAGCAACTTACGATACACCTTTGAAAGTTACAACAGTAAAATGCATCCTTGAAACTGGTCGGACACATCAAATACGCGCACACTTTTCCGCGATCAATCATCCCGTGCTTGGGGATTCGCTTTATGGAGGGAAGTTCTTGAAAGCCAAAGAACATAGACCAGCTTTACACGCAGAAAGGATTAATTTTTCTCACCCAATGACGAAAGAAAACCTTACGTTTAGCTCCCCATTGCCAGATGACCTTGAGCAGAGTTTAGGGTTATTGTCATGATAGATAAACCAGTGATACCTGATTACGCAGGTGCTTGCATTAGCAATATTATCCCAGCAATCCTAGAGCACGAAGTTATTGGCGAAGGTTGGATCCCGGACGAAATCCTTAAAGCAAAAAAAGTAATCCTTTTGCTTATCGATGGTTTAGGATTTGAACAATTCGAAAACTCTGAGGAGAAAGGACTAGTTCCAAACCTCGCCACGTTTTCGAAAAGAAGAATTCATACAGTTGCCCCCACAACAACCGCTACTGCACTTACGTCCTTAACTACAGGAAAATCCCCCGGTGAGCACGGCGTAGTGGGATATAAAATTCGAACTGGTAACCAAATTCTTAATGCACTTAGATGGACAACTGGCCATGGCTCGGCAGTGAATGAAATTAACCCAGCATCATTTCAACCCGTGGAACCTTTCTTTGGATCAGCACCACCCATTGTTTCACCAGCACAGTTTCATGAAAGCGGCTTTAGCTCAGCGCATCTAAGAGGAGGGGATTATTTAGGCTACTGGCTACCAAGCAGCATGCCAGTGCTGATTAACGACTCTTTGAACTCTGGAGCTAATTTTGTCTATTCCTATTATGACGGTTTAGATAAAGTTGGCCATATCTATGGAATCAATGATTTCTATGATGCCGAAGTTCGGTTCATTGATGATTTGGTAGGAAAAATTCTTGCATGCGTTCCAAATGGAACTGCGCTCATAGTGACTGCAGACCATGGACTGGTTGATGTTGATGATTCTCTTGTAACTCTTGAGACTGCTGCTACGGATTTGGCTACAGCCCTTTCTGGAGAAGCTCGCTTTCTTTGGTTTCATTCAAAACGTGGTGCTGAGGCTGAATTGGTGGAAATACTGGAACAGTTGTATTCACAAAATGGGTGGATACGAACGCGTGATCAAGTGCTTGATGAAGGTTGGTTTGGAAAACAAGTTTCTACAATAGCGAATTCCCGACTTGGCGATGTAGCGTTAGTTGCTCGGAATCCTGTTGCTTTCGTTCCAGCAGGCAAAGAGGGCCCCAAGTTAAAGGCTCGGCATGGTTCTCTGACTCCAGCGGAATCGTACGTTCCACTAATGACTATGTTAAAAGCTTGAGTTTTTATTAATAGAAATCCGATACGATATTAAGAATGGAAGAAAAAACAGAACACATTACTGCTGATAACGCCGAAATAGTCTCCCCGGAAAAAACCGCTAATGATACTGAAGGAGAGTTTATAGAACAGCCAGCTAAGGTGATGCGTGTTGGGTCAATGCTTCGTCAATTATTAGATGAGTTACGAGAAGTTCAATTGGACGAAGGTAGCAGAGATCGAATGCGGGATATCTATGATACGTCGGTCAAAGAATTGGGTTCTGCCCTATCTCAGGAACTTCGAGAAGAATTAGATCGGATAACTCTTCCTTTCGGAACCGAAGAGATCCCAAGTGAAGCTGAATTAAGAGTAGCTCAGGCGCAATTAGTCGGCTGGTTAGAAGGATTAATACAAGGCATCCAAGCAACTCTCTTTGCACAACAAATGGCTTCTCAGCAACAACTTGCATCCATGCGTTCCGGTGGTCAACTTCCTTCAGGTTCTCAAGCTAGTAATTCAAATGAAGAGGACAACGACGGCAATCAAAGTCGTCCGGGTACTTATCTATAGCTATTGGCGCAATTCCAAAAATTACATTATAAAGATAGAGACTAAACAACAAATATGTAATTTGCTTGAAAAAATCTTTGGAATAAAACGTGTCAAACTCATTTACTCACCTTCATGTGCATACAGAATATTCAATGTTGGATGGGGCTTCCCGGTTAGACGAAATTGTAGAGGCAGCGATAAAAGATGAGCAGCCCGCACTCGGCATTACTGACCATGGAAATATGTATGGAGTGCTTCCATTCTACCGTGCATGTAAATCTCAGGGCATTAAGCCCATTATTGGCACTGAAGCCTATATGGCTTATGACTCACGATATGAGCGACCCAAAAGGGGACGTGGAAATGTTGACGACTCAGGTGGAGATACAGATCAGGGGCGAAAGCTTTATTACCATTTGACTCTTCTTGCTGAAAATAACAACGGCTATAAAAACTTGATTCAAATTGCAAGTCGAGCGTTTATGGAGGGTTTCTATTACAAGCCCAGAATTGACTGGGAGGTGTTAAATGATCATAGCGACGGGGTAATAGCGACAACTGGCTGTCTTGGAGGCCAAGTTCTTCAAGCTCTTTTGAGAGATGATGAGCCAGAAGCTCTTGAAAGAGCCGGTCGTCTTCAAGAAATTTTTGGCAAAGATAATCTTTTTGTGGAACTGCAGGACCATGGCATACCTGAACAGAAAAGAACGAACCCAGCTTTGATGCGGATCGCATCTCAGCTTGGAGCGCCACTTCTAGCTACCAACGATTGTCATTACACTCACCAGCACGACCACATTGCCCATGATGCACTGTTATGTGTTCAAACTGGTTCTTTAATTAGCGACCCCAATAGGCTTAAATTCCATGGAGATCAGCATTACTTAAAAACTGCTAATGAAATGCGCTATGTCTTCAAAGATGTAGAAGTTGCTTGCGACAACACTCTATGGATTGCAGAAAGAGCAGATGTTGAAATCGAATTTGGTAATCCATTATTGCCGGATTTCCCTCTGCCAGAAGGTTTTGATGATGATGACCAATATCTTCAATACCTAACGCTGCAAGGAGCTCATGAAAGGTGGGGAAATGATCTGAGTGATGAGATCTCAGATCGTCTTACTTATGAACTTCGTGTTATGAGCGACATGGGTTTTTCTGCATATTTCCTTATTACTTGGGATCTCATACGTTATGCACGTGAGCAGGGAATTCGGGTTGGGCCTGGCCGTGGGTCCGCAGCAGGTAGCGCAGTCGCTTATGCGCTGAAAATTACGGACCTCGATCCAATCAAATACGACCTACTGTTTGAACGGTTTCTAAATCCATCAAGAATTTCAATGCCAGATATTGATATGGATTTTGATTCTCGATATCGAGATAGAATGATCACCTATGTTGCAGAGAAATATGGCCGAGACCATGTTGCGCAGATAATAACTTTTTCTCAAATTAAAGGTCGAGCAGCCGTTCGTGATGCCGCTCGTGTACTTGATAAACCCTATGCTGTCGGGGATCAGATCGCGAAGGCTATTCCCCCTCCTGTTATGGGACGGGATACCCCATTGTGGGCTTGTATCCGGAAAGATGAAAAATACTTAGATGGTTACAAATCATCTGTAGAGCTTAGACAGATGTATGAGAATGATCCTGTAGTGAAAGAAGTAATTGATGTAGCGCTTGGCCTAGAAGGCCTCCGACGTCAGGATTCAATTCATGCTGCAGGGGTAGTAATCACTAAAGAACCTTTAACCGAATATCTTCCTATTCAAAGAAAACCAGAAAAGGATAAAGATATAGAAGATGCCCCCGTTGTAACACAGTACGAAATGCAATCGGTCGAAGATCTAGGTCTGTTAAAAATGGATTTCCTTGGTCTCAGGAACCTTGATGTCATTACCGATACCCTTGAACTGATTGAAGAAACGACTCAAGAAATAATGGATATTGATAATGTCCCACTTGACGACGCTGAAACCTTCGCTTTGCTCGCGTCAGGTGACTCAATCGGAGTTTTTCAGCTTGAATCACCGCCAATGCGGTCGTTGATGAAAGCGCTCGTCCCCTCAAGCTTTGAAGATGTTGCCGCTCTAGTAGCCCTTTACAGGCCTGGTCCAATGGCTGCGAATATGCACCATGACTATGCAGATAGAAAAAATAATAGAAAACCGGTTGAATACTTTCACCCTGATGCAGAAGACTTACTTCGAGATACTTATGGATTAATGATCTATCAAGAAAGTGTTATGCGTGTAGCTCAAAAATTTGCTGGTTATTCTCTTGCAGAAGCAGACTCTTTAAGAAAAGCAATGGGAAAGAAAATTCGTAAAGCCATGGAAGAAGAAAGAGAACGCTTTACCTTAGGTATGGAATCAATGGGCTACGAGGCAAAACTGAGCTCCCAAGTATTTGATGTCATATCTCAATTTGCTGATTATGCATTCAATAAAAGCCATAGTTATGGCTATGGGTTAATCGCATATCAAACGGCATTTTTGAAAACACATTTCCCAGTTCAATATATGGCTGCGTTAATGACTAGTGTCAAGAGTCGAAAAAAAGAAGATTCAGCCATATATCTAAACGAGTGTCGCATTATGGGACTTAATGTCGAAGTTCCAGATATTAATCGTGCAGGCATGAATTATTTTCCGGAACTCGGAAGTGGTTCCAATGATCAAGCGATTATTTATGGTCTTTCAGCCATTCGAAACGTCGGAGAAGGGGTCGTGGCTTTATTGTTAGAGGAGCGAAACGAAAATGGGCCTTTCGAAGACTTCTATGATTTTTGCAACCGTGTAGATACTCAAGTGCTCAATAGGAGAGCGATAGAAGCATTAGTAAAAGCAGGAGCCTTTGATTCTATGGGTCACAAAAGACAGGGGCTACTGACAGTTTATGAACGGATTATTGAACAGACTGTCTCTAGAAGGCGAGAAAGAGACATGGGCGTAATGACACTTTTTGAAGCAGAAACTGATGAGAATTCGGATGTTTTTGACGAAAAAATAGTGATTCCAGACTTAGAATTTGAAAAATCTCAAAGATTATCTTTTGAGAAAGAAATGCTAGGTAGATACATTTCGGACCACCCCCTTAAGGGTTATGAAGGAAGCATAAGAAGAAAATGCGATGTTTCAATAAGTGGTTTAGCCGGCCTTGAAGAGGGAAAAGTGATAAAAATTGGTGGGGTTATTTCAGAACTGAATAAAAGGTACACCGCTCGCGGTGATTTAATGGCGAACATGTCCCTTGAGGATTTAGAAAATTCTGTTGAAGTAATTATTTTCACAAAAGTGATGAGCCAAGTAGGTCATAAATTAAACAATGATCAGCCAGTAATCGTTACAGGGCGAATAGACAGGCGAGATGAAGCATTAAAAATTATTTGTATGGACCTTGAACAACTAAAAAGTGATGAAGAAACAAAAATTAGTTCTATCGAAGTTCAAATACCCTCAAGTGGAACAACGACAAAGCATTTGGAGAACCTTGCTTCTTTATTAAGCGAACATCCAGGGGAGTGCGATGTTTACGTCAGAGTCGGCAGCAAAAAAATATGGTTAGGTCCTGAAGTAAGGGTAAATCCAGAAAAAGGTTTAATGGGTGAATTGAGGGTACTGCTTGGGGCGAACGCAATTCTTTAAAAGATTGAAACACCTTTACTCTCAAGTTGCGAAAATTCTAATTACCGACTGAAATATAAGCAGGGCTACTAGACATGTACGTAGTCAAAACTATTTGGGGTGGCAATGGGATTTGAAGTAGAGACTAAAGATTGCACAGCAGTAACTGATGCTGAACTTGGGGAGTTAGAAGAACTATCCTCAGAATCTCCAAACGCCTTCTCGATGGGTGTTCTCTCGAAACAAACTGAAGAATGGGTTTTGCTGACTACAGCAAGAGAGAATGAAAAATTGCGAGGATTCGTATTTTGTACGCTCGAAAGGATTGGTGGAACCCCTGCCGTGATAATGGGATTGGGGGCCGTAATCCGAAATAATAAAAGAAACGCAGCACTCAAAGCTTTAATGGGAGAAATGTACCATCGTGCTTTGATGGCCTTCCCTGATGAAGATGTTGTTTTCGGTACCACTATTATCGACGCAAGTGGATTTGAAATATTTAAAGATCTTGCCGACGAACTGCCACGGCCAGGGCATAAAGTTTCTGGAGAGGAACGAGCATGGGGGAGAAGATTCGCTAAACGTTTAGGCTTCTCCGCTCTTTCATATGATGATAGAAAATTTATAGCGATGGGGGATAGCTCTAACCCCTGTATTTTCGATCATGAAAGCCTTAAGCCAGAAAAGATTTCCTCCGAAGTTCAGCAAATTTTTGGTGATTTAGACCAGAAACAAGGAGATGTTGTCGTAGCGCATGCATGGGCTTTAGCAGAGAAGCTAGAAAAACTTGGTTCATAACCCAAACAGAGACTTCAATCACATGTTAAATCTAATGAAGGCAAGACGCATGGTGCGGAATTTTGAAAGCCAACCGTTAGATGACGGTGTAGCTGTGGACCTTATTGATGCAGCTCGCTTTGCACCACGAGCCGGGAATGCTGAGGGAATTCGTTATCTACTTTTGGAGAATAGAGAAGTAAGCGATTACTGGGAAACCACTTTGAAAAGTGATGACCGTAACAATTTCCCATGGCCCGGGTTGTTGAAGGCTCCTACTCTGATACTCATTTGGGTTAACCCAAATGAGTATCTGAATCGCTATTCCGAAACTGACAAATTGAAAACTCGATTAGGGGGCAACGAGGAAGCTTGGTCAACACCCTACTGGTGGGTAGATGGCGGGATGGCAGCAATGTCAATCCTATTAGCAGCAGAATCGAAAGGCTTAGGAAGCCTCTTCTTTGGACTTTTTGAACACGAACCAAACGTTAAATTAAAATTCAACATTCCCGAAGAATTTAAGGCTATAGGTGTTATAGCTGTAGGCTACGCTTCAGGTGTCCAAAGAAAAAGTAAATCAACAGCAAGAAATAGGTTGACAACGAAAGAACTAATTTTTAAAAGCAATGACGCTTAAGTTGTACTCTAAAAATAAAAAAACAAGTAGTATCTCTAGGAGAGTCGTGGTCAAAGCATTGAGAATAACAAAGCGAGGCAACTATGAAGCCTAACAGAATACCGTTCGTTGATTATTTGGTCTTAGCCGATGAGCCGTATTTGCAAGCGAATGAATGCGTGTCTTGCGGGGCGAGATACTTTGATCGACGAAATGCGTGCGCAGCATGTTTCGAAGATAAATTTATTTTAGTTCCTGTTCCAACAGAGGGCGAGGTTACTAGCTTTAGCATTGTCCAAATGGGCCCAATACCCTACGTATCTGCCGTAGTTAACTGTGGCGGTACAAGCGTCAAATGCACCCTTATGAATGTTGAACCGACGCCAGAATTCGTGAAGTTAGGTATGCAGGTTAAGCTAATGACGTACTCTATGGGCGAAGACAATGAAGGTACCGAAGCTATAGCTTTTGGTTTTGAACCCATTGATAATTAATTTATTAAAGTATTTTGAAAGGAAAACTTATGGCATCAGATGCAATTTGGATAATCGGATCAAACATGACAAAGTTTGGAAAACATCCTGATAAAGATGTAGTTGACCTCGCAGCAGAAGCTAGCCGTAACGCTCTAAAAGATGCTGGTGTGTCTTTAGCTGATGTCGGAGTTCTTGGAGTCGGTAATCTAATGAATGCGAGTGCTGGAATCGGGCAACAGTTACAAAAACAAATAGGTCAAACAGGGATACCAGTTTTTAATGTAGCGAATGCATGTGCCACGGGAGCCACAGCTCTTCGAGTAGCAGTTATGGCTGTAAAAGCTGGAGAAACTGATGTCGGAATGGCTGTAGGTGTCGAGAAGTTAGCAGGCGCTGGGTTACTTGGACAAAGAGGCCCAAAGCCTGAGTCTGAAACTTGGGAGCCTAGTGGTCGATACGGAGCTTTATCTTCAACCGAAGGAAGAATCGGGACAAGTATTATGCCTGGTGTTTTCGCACAAGTTGGAATGGAGTACGGACATAAGTATGGCGGAGCAAGTTTTGAGCTTTTCGCCCGGATTTCAGAAAAGAATCATGCACACTCTACATTAAATCCACTCGCTGCATATCAGAAACGCTTCTCACTCGATGAAATTATGAATGACGTAATGATCGCGTATCCAAATACAAGACCCATGTGTTCAGGAAATTGTGATGGAGCAGCTGCGATGATCGTCGTAAGCGATGAGAAGATGAAAGCTATGCCTAGTGAAGTACGGAAACGAGCCGTAAAAATTTCAGCATCAGTACTTACTTCTGACCCTTGGGTGGATGGTTGTCAAATTCTTCCAGATGTGAATACCCTCACTCGCAATGCTGCAACACAGGCTTATGAACAAGCGGGGATAGGGCCAGAGGACCTAGATTTAGTAGAACTTCATGATTGCTTCGCTACGGCTGAGCTAGTCCACTATGACAATCTTATGCTGTGTGAGGAAGGTGGAGCAGTTGATTTTTTTGAATCAGGGGCCCCATGGAGAGATGGGTTACGGCCAGTCAATGTTTCAGGAGGGCTTCAGTCTAAAGGTCATCCTATAGCAGCGACCGGAATAGCCAATATCCATGAAATAGTGATGCATCTACGCGGTGAAGCTGGGGATCGTCAGATCGAAGGAGCGAAAGTAGGGCTTGCGCATGTAATCGGATTAGGTTCTGCTTGCGGTGTGCATATTCTCGAAAAAGTTGCATGAATTCTATAGAAATTTTAGAAGGTGTAAATAGCATCGCACTGCGTTTGATTCGTTAATTAAGTTTCTTTTATTTTTACGAAGAAAGTCTTGTATTCTGGTTTTTTGGAGGTTCAAAACCTCGTGTAGCCTGTGACAAAGACGAATTTAATGGAGTTGAGATGAGTAATAATGAAAAATTCTATATTAACGGCCAATGGGTTGAGCCTATAGGTGGAGAAACGGTTGACGTCATCAATCCAGCTACGGAAGAAGCAATCGGTTCCATTAGCCTCGGTACTCATGCAGACGTAGACGCAGCGGTTGCAGCAGCACAAGACGCCTTTGAAACTTTCTCGCAAACGTCCATTGAATATCGGGTCGAGTTGCTTAATAAAATTACCGAAATCATTGGTGCCCGGTCAGAGGAACTCGCAACCGCGATTACGTCTGAGATGGGTGCTCCAAATGGATTAGCTAAGGCCGCTCAGGCTGGAACAGGACTCTTCCATTTCGTTACAACAGCTAGCGTACTTTCAAACTTTCAATTTGAAGAAGAGCAAGGAACGAATCTAATCGTAAAAGAACCGGTTGGGGTTGTCGGGATGATCACCCCGTGGAATTGGCCTATAAATCAAATCGCATGCAAAGTTGCGCCTGCTTTAGCGGCAGGGTGCACTATGGTCTTAAAGCCATCAGAAGTAGCCCCAATCAACGCAATCATTTTTGCTGAAATCATGGATGAAGCTGGTGTTCCAGCTGGGGTGTTTAATTTGCTTAATGGTGATGGCCCTACAGTTGGAGCGTACCTAAGTCAGCACCCTGGAGTAGACATGATGTCTTTTACCGGATCAACGAGAGCCGGGATTGAAGTTGCAAAGAATGCAGCCCCAACCGTCAAACGAGTTGCTCAAGAACTAGGTGGGAAGTCAGCAAATATTATTCTTGATGACGCAAACCTTGAAGAAGCAGTCGGCCGTGATGCCTTTGGCATGTGCATGAACTCAGGGCAGTCCTGTAATGCTGGAACAAGAATGCTTGTCCCGCATTCGCAGATGGAAACAGCTAAAACGATAGCTAAAGCATCTATGGAAGCAGTAAATGTCGGTGATCCAACAAGCGATGGGACAACAATAGGACCTGTTGTCTCAAAAGCACAGTGGGAAAAGATACAAGGATTGATTCAAGCTGGTATCGATGAAGGAGCAGAATTAGTTTGCGGAGGTCTAGGTAGGCCTGATGGTATAGATGTTGGCTACTACGTAAAGCCGACCTTATTCGCGAATGTTACCAATGATATGACAATAGCCCAAGAAGAGATTTTCGGACCGGTTCTTGTGCTCATAGGTTACGCCGATGACGAAGATGCCATCAAAATAGCAAACGACACAGTGTATGGTCTAGCTGGATACATATCTGGGAGTCATGAAAGAGCAGTTAATGTTGCAAGACAAATCCGAACAGGTAACATGCACGTCAACGGTGCAGGGCCTGATTTCAACGCGCCATTCGGTGGTTACAAACAATCCGGAAATGGTCGCGAATGGGGACCTTATGGGTTAGAAGAATTTTTGGAAGTTAAAGCGATACTTGGCGGTCTTTCCTCCTAAAGGACCTTTCATATGAAAGATCAAGCAACTCTGCGTTTATGGCTTGAGGGAGCGCGTCCGAAGACGATTCCTGCAGCTATTGTTCCTGTGTTAGTCGGGACAGCAGCATCTACAGGTTCAGATCTTCGCTTATCGCGATTTGTTCTAGCACTTATTGTTTCGATATCGCTACAAATAGGCGTAAATTACGCCAATGATTATTCGGATGGGATCAGAGGCACCGATGAAAACCGGATAGGGCCGAGAAGGCTTGTCGCTTCGCAATTAGTCTCTTCACAAAAAGTCAAGCGGGCTGCTTTAGTAGCTTTTCTAGTCGCAGCTATCGCAGGGCTAGTTCTAGCTGTGTCTATCAGTTTATGGATTCTACTTGTTGGTTTCGCAGCTATCGTCGCAGCATGGTTCTATACCGGGGGTTCTAAACCATACGGGTACCTCGGGTATGGCGAAGTTTCAGTTTTTGTATTCTTTGGGTTAGTAGCAACATCAGGGTCAGCTTTTGTACAGAGTGAAAGAATAGAAGCTCTACCTGTTTGGTGCGCTATTCCTATTGGATTCCTAGCTACAGCATTGTTAGTTATCAATAATCTACGTGATATTGAAACGGATATAGCATCAGCGAAAAAAACTCTAGCCGTTCGCGTAGGCGAAAAAGCAACGCGGCAGCTATACGCTTTTTTGCTTATTGGTGCAGTAGTTGCGTACGGTTTGATAGGTGTTATCTATTGCTATAAGGCTTTGGCCGCCCTTACCGTTGCTCCTTTCGCCATCAAATTGTCCTATCAAATTTGTGTCAAAACAGAAGGAGTTGACCTTATTAACGTTCTCGAAAGCACTGCGAAGATCCATTTGATTTCCGGCATTTTATTTACTCTTGGGTTAAGCCTCGGCCTCTGAATCACTTACTTGGTGGATCTCAATACGGTTACCTGAGGGATCATGCACGAAAGCTTGCAGTCCAGTTCCTATAGGAGAAGGAGTAGTCACTGTTATCCCAGCTTCAATAAATTTATTGCACGCTTCGGTTATGTCACTAACAAGAAAAGCAAGGTGTTGTCCTTTGTCTTCAGGGACGTCACCTTTACGAAGATGGATTTGTCTTCCATCTGATGCTTCAAGCCAAAATACATTCTGGCTGCTCCCTGGTTTCTTTAGTTCTTGAAGTGAGAAAAAGTAGGAATAGAAATCCTTGGCTTCAGCCAAATCAGAAACATTAAGCGTTATATGATGTACCTGAGAGTTTACCATTACAGGACTTTAGACTCATCTAAGTTTTTTTTCCAGAAAAGAGTTGTACCGAGCCAGGGGCAAAGAGTTGTCGTTTAACTTGTGAAAAACCAGCATTTTCTAACATTGTTAAGATCTCTTGATGGGGTGGTAAATAGGCAAAAGATTTAGGGAGGTAAGAGTAGGCAGATTTATCAGAGAGCAGTGCCCCAACCTTTGGAACAATGCGGTCAAAATAAAAATGATGGCCCCAATTTAGTAATCGATTTTCCGGTTCGGCTACGTCTAGGAAACCTATTCGTCCGCCTGGTTTTAGGACCCGTGATACTTCTTCAAAGAAAGCCGGAAGTTCAGTTAAATTCCGCAAAGCAAAACCACATGTTGCCCCATCCACGACTCCATCTTGGATAGGAAGCTTGAGGATATCAGCTTGGGCTAGAGGAGATTTTGATCTAGAAGCTTGCAGCATGCCGATAGAGAAATCGAAACCAAGCGTGTTTATGCCTGCATCCTCTAATTCGCAACAGAAGTCACCGGTTCCGCAAGCAAGATCTATAACGGTTGATCCTGCATCAAGCTCAAGAGCGGCTACTGTTCTTTTTCGCCACCGCACGTCAAGCCTGAAGGTCATTACCCGATTTACAAAATCGTATCGAGGCGCAATTTGGTCGAACATGTCTTGAACTGCTTTGGCTTTTTCCTCCCCGGTAGGGAGGCCCGACTCTATGTCCATATCAATATCGTACTAACAAATAAGTAATTTAAACCTAATTATGGAAGGCGCGATTAACCGAATGGACAGAAAATCCAATTTTTTCATAAATGCGTATGGCTGGAAGATTATCGGACTCTACATAAAGCATGCCCAAAGATATTCCCTTATTCGCTAAGTAGTGAAGTCCAGAGATCGTTAGCGGGGCCCCTATTCCTTGTCCATGAAAATCTGGATCAACTGCGATTGCATAAATTTCTCCCATATTCTCAGGAGGAGCGGTGTGGATCTTTGTCCAGCAAAATCCTGCTAGTTTTTCTTCAATTTCGTAGAGAAGAAAACCTTCTTCTTCGAACCACGACTCTTTAAAAAGGTTCTCTAAATTCTCAATCGATAGCGCCCCTTGTTCTGGATGCCAGCGGAAAGCTCTCTCATTGACTTTCAAGAAAGAAACTTCATCTCTTCCCCTAAGAAATGGCCTAGTTTCTATACCTTCCAAAGAAACAGGCAACGAACACCGCATTTGTAGAAGATCCCTATAAGGAGCAAAGTTAAGAGCATCCAGTAGCTGAGCATCACTTGCTCGAGCATTTTCTAGCCAAACCTGAATTCTGGCTTCATGAGGCAGGTCTAAATGTGACTCAATCTTTTGGGAGAGATCCGAGGCAAGCACTTCTTCTGGGTACCCCGATGGAACTGTGACTGAAATATCAAAACCTTTGGGTGGCTCTTTTGAAACAACAATCTTCATATACCTAATTTAACCGCTTTGAAGAGACTATGTTGGCTACATGGCACGACCACGTTCAGCAGCGGGAAGATGCAGAAGAACTCATGAAGAGCTTAAAACTGTATTTCCTGAAGCAGAATGTGAGCTGAATTTCCAAAATGCATTTCAACTTTTAACTGCAACGATCTTGTCTGCTCAAGCCACTGATATCTCCGTTAATAAAGCAACACCCCTTCTGTTTAAGAAATATCCAAGCCCTGAAGCTTTAGCAGAAGCAGAAATACCGGACATAGAGGAATGTGTAAGAACGATCGGCTTGTATCGGTCCAAGGCAAAAAATTTACAAGGAATGGCCAGAAAATTAATTACAGAATTTGGCGGATCAGTCCCTGAATCAATGTCTGATCTAGTAAGCCTCCCAGGAGTTGGAAGAAAAACTGCCAATGTAGTTCGAAGTGTTGCACTAGGCCTTCCGGGTTTGCCCGTTGATACCCATGTCAGTCGCTTAGTGAGCCGTCTTGGAATAACCCAAGAAACCGATCCGGTGAAAATTGAAAAGGAAATTAGCCCCATGCTTCCTTCATCAGAAAGGGGCGAATTTAGCCTTAGGGTTATACTTCACGGAAGACGTGTGTGTTTCGCTAGAAAACCAAACTGCAACGAATGTATTCTTAATTACTTTTGCCCATCGGCTTTCAAAGTTTAAGTTCGCTAGTAGCTCTTCGGAGTCTTCTTAAAGCAGATAAAAGCGACCGCTCAACCTCATAAAGCTCGTGTGAACTTGTCTCTGACCCTTCTGATTCAAGCCGCTTAGCTGTCGATGTTACTCTAGAAATAAGGTCTTCAATCTGGAAAGAAATTGACGACAACTCGGCAATGCTTTCTTCTTCAATACTATTTTCAGGTGGCATATTTTCTTCTTAATTTAAATTAGTTAACAAGTGACTCTCTGGGCGTATACCGTATAGATGTGCTTACTCGTTTAAACCTAACAGGAATTGGGTCGAATAGACTCTCTGAAGAACTGCCACGTCCCGGTAGAGACCAAGATGACGTTGAATCTGTTGTTCAATCAATCATTAACGATATCCGAAACGATGGTGACTCGGCGCTTAGGGATTACGCAGAAAAATTTGATGGTGGAGCCCCAGGTGAGTTTCTAGTATCAAATGATGAAGTAGAAAGAGCGGTCGAAAACTGCTCATCTGAACTTTTGTCTGCTCTTACAGACGCAGCGAAGCGCATTCGTGCTTTCCATGAAACCCAGACAAGAGAAAGAACAATGTTTGAACTAGATGGTATATCAGTCGAAACGGTTCATCAGCCTGTTCAACGTGCTGGATGCTATGTCCCTGGTGGTCGGGCTGCCTACCCATCAACATTATTAATGACAGTTATCCCAGCATTAGTCGCAGGAGTAAACGAAGTAATAGTTTGTGCGCCTCCGAATAGAACAGGTGTTATTGATCCAGCAACGCTAGTAGCGGCTAGTGTTGCTGGCGTTTCGAAAATCTATAACGTGGGTGGTGCTCAGGCGATTGCAGCCATGACTTATGGTACAGACTCAATCCCTCCTGTTGATGTAATAGTTGGACCAGGGAATGTGTACGTTGCTACTGCAAAAAAACTTGTTTCTGGAGACGTAGGTATCGCTGCAGCTTTTGCTGGGCCATCAGAAATAGTAGTTGTCGCTGATGAATCTATTGATCCGCAATTAGCAGCAATTGATTTGATCGTACAAGCAGAACACGGGCCGGGAGGCATGTCATGGCTTATATCTTGGAACGAAGAAGCAATTGAATCAATCATTGAAGAATTGAATTATTTAGTGGAACAATCACCTCGAGCCGAAGACATAATGTCAACGTTTAGAACTGGGGGATACGCTGTTCTTGTTGACGACCCAAGTCAAGCAATGGATGTAGCGAATTATGTGGCTCCGGAGCACCTCCAAATAATGACTAAGGACCCGAAAAACTGTATTGAAAAAGTAAAAAATGCTGGAGCGGTTTTTATTGGTGAGATGACTCCAGCAGCTGTTGGGGACTATGTCGCAGGGCCTTCCCATGTACTTCCTACAGATGGAACCGCTCGCTTTGCTAGCGCATTAACTGTCGATGATTTTATTAAAGACATTCACATCGTAGAGATGAATAAAGACTCCCTCTCAGGTATAGCAGAAACATTAACGACTATCGCTGAAGCAGAAAGTCTAAACGCTCATGCCCAATCTGTTTATCTCAGGTTAAGGAAAGAACAATGAATTGGCCGAAAGTTAGAGATGATTTAGCCCTCATAACTGGCTATCACTCACCTCAAGTAGAAGTAAAGATCAGATTAAATACTAACGAAAGCCCTTACGCTCCTCCAGAAAGATGGATGGATAATCTCCAAAAAGAAATTTCTGAAATTGATTGGAATAGGTACCCAGACAGAGGAGCAGATTTATTAAAAGAAAGCCTCGCATCTTTCCATGGAGTGAAGACAACTAATATTGCTGCTGCAAATGGCTCAAATGAAATTCTCCAATCCTTATTTCTTGCCTATGGAGGGACAGGCAGGTCGGTCGGTATTTTCGAACCCACTTTTCCTATGCATTCATATGTAGCGAAGATAACTGGAACAAATGTAATAACAGCAGAACGTAATTCATCATTCAAGATCGACGAAAAAATAGCTAATTCAGTCCTAGCCTCAAAACCTGAGTTATTGCTAATTACTTCGCCCAATAACCCAACTGGGATAGTGGAAACCGAAGAACTAATCAATTTTTTACTTGAAGAATGTACAAGGATCGGGGCACTATTGATAGTTGATGAAGCTTATAGCGAATTCTCAAAATGGTCAGCAACAGAGCTAATTGCAGATGATCGGCCGATAGTTGTAACTAAAACTTTTTCAAAAACATGGAGTATGGCGTCAGTTCGCCTTGGATATATGATCGGACCTGAAGTAATAGTTGAAGCATTAGATAAAGTTTTGCTTCCATATCACCTGGATTCTTTCCAACAAGTAGCTGGCCGGCTTGCATTGGAACATGTCGATGAGATGAATGAAAGAGTGGAAATTCTTTCTTCTGAGAGGGAAAGAGTGGCCACAGCTATAAGCCAACTTCCAATAGATCAATGGGAAAGCGGAGCAAATTTTATTCTCTTCAAACCCAATGAGAATGCAAAGGTTAATGGACAACAAATATGGGAATCTTTACTCGAGAGATCTATTCTTATAAGGAATTTCTCTTCTTTTCCCCGTCTGGAAGGTTACTTACGCGTAACAATTGGAGCAAAAGAAGAAAATAGCATGTTTCTTAGCGCTTTAAAGGAGATACTGGAATAATGGAAACTCGTTTAGCAACTTATGAAAGGGAAACGAAAGAAACTTCGATAAAAGTATCTTTATTTCTTGACGGCGCTGGTACAACCAACATTGAAACAGGATTACCTTTTTTCGACCACATGCTTGACCAATTGGGTCGACATGGAGGGTTTGACTTGAACGTACATGCTAAGGGCGACCTTCAGATTGATGCGCACCACACAGTCGAAGACGTAGGGATCGCAATAGGTCGATGCTTCAAAGAAGCAATTGGAGACAAAAGAGGAGTTCGAAGATTTTCATCTTCTGCCTGCCCGCTTGACGAAGCACTTGTTGATGTTTCACTAGATTTGTCTGGGAGACCATTTCTATTCTACGACGTAGAATCCCCAGGGCAGAAGATATTGAGCGATCCTCCATTTGACCCTCAGTTAATTGAAGAATTTTGGAGAGCCTTCGTAATGTCTAGCGAAATTACTGTTCACCAAGTACTAATCCGAGGTAAGAACACCCATCACATTATTGAATCATTATTTAAGAGTACTGCGAGAGCTTTGAAAGATGCAGTAAAAATTGAAGGAGATGACCTTCCTTCAACGAAAGGCGTGTTGTAGATGACCCAAATTGCTGTGCTTGACTATGGCATTGGGAATCTAAGATCAGCGCAAAAGGCTTTTGAAAACGTTGAAGTAAACGCTGAATTAACTAATGACCCTGAAAGGGTCTTGAATTCAGATGGAGTTGTTCTGCCAGGAGTGGGAAATTTCGGGAAATGCGCAAAAGCTTTATGGGAAACTGGAATAGGAGATTTATCGTTACAAGCTATTTCACAAGGCATTCCGTTTCTGGGTATCTGCGTTGGGATGCAATTGCTATTCGAATCTTCCGAAGAGTCCCCAGGTGTTTCTGGCTTGGGGGTATTTGCTGGTAGTGTAAAACTACTTACTGGTCCGATTAAACTGCCACAAATGCAGTGGAATGCGCTTACCGTTGAGAGAGAGTCTAAGTTATTGCAAGGCTTAGATCAGAAGTGGTTTTATTTCGTTCATTCGTACGCTGTTGAGCAAAAAAGTGCAGATAAATTTATAACTGCTTCTTGCGATTATGGAGGAAAGGTCGTGGCAGCGGTCCAAAAAGATTCAACCTACGCTACGCAATTTCACCCAGAAAAGTCCGGCAATGCAGGAAGGCTTCTTCTTAAGAATTTTGCAACATTGTGTGAAGGGAAAAAATGAGCTTTACATTATACCCTGCCATCGATATTGCCGACGGTAAGTGCGTCAGGCTATATCAAGGTGACTATTCAAAAGAAAAAATATATGGTGATGACCCGCTTAGTCAAGCACAACAATTTGAAGATGATGGTGCTAAATGGCTGCACATAGTTGATTTAGATGCAGCTAGAACCGGAGACCCAACAAATCAGGAAATTATTGGAAGTATCGCCCAGTCACTTTCGATACCGGTTCAGGTAGGCGGTGGGATAAGAAGTGTTGAAACTGCTCAAGCCTTACATGATAAAGGAGTAACCCGTGTAGTGCTAGGAACGGCAGCAGTAGAACAACCAAAATTATTGGATCTTCTCGCAAGTAAGAGCATTAGGGTAGCAGTAGGGATTGATGGTAAAAACGGATACGTTGCTACGCGAGGTTGGCGAGTCCCAACTGAACTACGAGTAACCGAATTAGCTGTTCAATTCGAAAGTAGTGGAGTAGAAACAGCTATAGTCACTGAAATCAATGTAGACGGAACTCTAGAAGGGCCTGACATAAAAGGCTTATCAGAAGTCTTATCTAGTACGACCTTACGAGTTATTGCATCTGGTGGTTTAAGCTCTTTGGAAGACCTGTCGGAATTGATCAAGCTCCGATCTTCTGGTCGGAAGTTATCTGGTGTCATCACGGGTAAAGCTATTTACGAAGGAAAAGTCAACGTCAAAGACGGGTTAGACCATATCGAGGCTCTTTTGCTGGAAACAGGAAACGATGAAGAATATTAGAATTATCCCATGCCTTGACGTCTCTAATGGAAGGGTGGTGAAGGGAACAAATTTTGTTGATTTGAAAGATGCTGGGGACCCTGTTGAACTTGCTGCCAAGTACGACCAAGAAGGCGCTGATGAATTAGTGTTCCTTGACATTACTGCGTCCTCGGATAAGCGAAATACGGTTTTTGAACTAGTCCGCCGATGTGCTGAAAAGGTATTTATCCCATTCACTATCGGAGGTGGG
>MDTB01238801.1_pt1 | contig 32667 bp, 35 predicted proteins | sample 811161 | NCBI WGS metagenome assembly MDTB01 (sample SAMN05326650, study PRJNA326480) | marine metagenome | isolation source: seawater | place: Mediterranean Sea | collected 2009 | reverse complement strand
GTAATCATAGTTACCCTCTTCTAATGTTAAATCGATACAAGCTGTTGTTGCACCGGTGTTCCAGGAATAAGTAAAATCATCACCATCAGCATCTGATCCTTCAGAGCAAACTTGTGCATCTACAGCTATTGTATTTGGATCACCGTCATGTTCTATCTCTAAATTTTGGTCATCTCCGGCAGCAACTGTTGGATTTTGATTCAGTGCTTGATTTACTGTTATAGTAACTTCATATTGATTAAAGTCCCCATATGAATCTGTTACTGTAAGTCTTATACCGTATACGCCTGGTGGTGCATTAAAGGATAACGAAGACTGATTACTTGTACCCAGATCTATATAATTACCTGAAATTTGGTTCCATAGATAAGTAATATTATCTTGATCAGCATCAGAAGAAGTAGATGCATCTAAGAATACAGATGCAATATCATTTAGTGGATTCCCACTATGTTCCGCTTGGAATTCTCCAGGATCAGATATAACTGCTGCTGGTATTTGATTCGGCTCTGCTACAACTGTAATAGTTACATCATCAGGTTCAGACACGGTGCCATCATCTCCAGTGACTGTCAAGGTGTATGAATAAACTCCTTCAATTAATGTTAATTGAATCTCACAACCCTCAAGGTTATCTCTATTTGAAGAAGACGACCAATTACAACTAACTCCAGCTGAATTACTACCATCCAAAGTAACGTTTACCGTATTCGTTAATGGATCGCCATCATGTTGAATATATATGGTTTGGTCATCTCCGGCATTTGCTACTGGTTCTGTCTCCGCGTATAATGCAGTCACCATAATTATAAATAAAAAACTTAGTCTTGTTAACATTTTCAACATCTTCCTCCTTAAAATTGAAATCGTTCAATTTTATTCAAATAATACTTTTGAGATATTCATTCAACAAAAGAATAGATAGTCCTAGCATAATTGTTACATAAAATTACAAAAAATAAAAAAGTTTTACATATTCTATTATAACTTATTTATAGTGTTGCATAAAAGAAATTTTTGAAGAAGAATAATTAGATTTTAAGAAAAGTGATATTTTAGATCAATATGGTAATTTATTAGAGAATTTTCTTAAAAAGTTAATTATCTTATTAGAATTAATTTTTTCGATTTGGATATATTTTCTAAATCTAATTTGGCAAAATATATACCACTTGAATATTTTTTTGCTTGCCATGAAATTAATTGGGTGCCAGCTTTATTTGGAATTTCAATTTCCTGAATTAGTACACCATTTAAACTCAATATTTCTAATTTATATGACCTATTATGGAGTGATGGGATTGAAATTTCAAAATTTACATTAGAATTGAATGGATTAGGATATATTTTATTGATTCTATAATTATCTGATATTATTTCTTCATCATTAAATAAACAATTTTGTATACCCCAGGAATCAATGCATTCATAAAAAAAATCATTGCATAAATTATTATTTGAAACATCTATAAAAGTTGATACTGGTAAATCACACAAATCTTCTGGCAATGATTCAATTTCATTACCAACTAAATTCAACTCTATTAAATTTTGATTAGTTACAATTCCAGATGGTATTGTTCTAATTTCTGTTGAATTAATAAATATAAAATTCAATGAATCTAATTCACCAAAACTTTCAGGGATTGAATCCAAATTAGCTGAACTGATAGAGATTTTCTCTAAATTAATCAAATTACCTATAGAGCTAGGGAGCTCTATTAATGGATTATTTGTCAAATTTAATTCTTCTAAATTTTGAACATTCGTAACTGCGTCATTTAAAAAAAATATTTGATTATTTGATAAGTCTAAATTTTTTAAAAATTCTAGATTCTGAATTTCATTGGGTACGCCAGTCAAAAAATTATAAGATAAATTTAAAGAAATCAATCTGCCACTATTCCAAATTTGATTAAATCCAAAAAAAGGAAATACTGTTTGTAAATTATTAAACTGGACAACATTTGATAATACTTCAAGGTCCGACTCAAAAAAACAATTAGATTCATTTAAAATATGAACATTTTCAGGTGTAATATCAATAAATAGATAACCCTCATCACACAAATTACAGGAATCTAAATTTTGAGAACCTATATCTATTTCGGACAAACAATCAGGATAAGGGGGGCATAAGTTATTATTTTCTAATGACAGATAGTTAAGATTTGTATATATACTACAAATTTCATTTGAGATACTATCCAATGAATTATTACCTAAATTTAGAACTTCTAAAGATTCAAAATCTGAAATATTATTGATAAATTCACTCAGATTATTATTAAAAAGATTGATATAATTTAAATTTATAAGGTTATCAAAATTTTCTGAAAGTAATTCAAGGTTATTATTTATTGCATCTAACTCTTCTAAGTTTTGAAGATTTCCAAAACTATTAGGAAATGATTCTAAATTATTATTGCCAATTTTTAATATTTCCAACTCCTCTAAGTTGCCAAAACTTTCAGGTAGCGAGGTAATTTGATTATTATATATCCATATACTTCTTAAATTGGACAAATCTCCAATAGACTCAGGAATCTCTTGTAATTGACATGTATGAATATAGAATCGCTCCAATCTATCTAATTCATTAATAGTTTCAGGAATAAATCTTAATGGATTGGCTGATAGGGATAAATATTCCAATTCAGTCATTTCAGAAATTGTTTCAGGGATAGTATCCAGTCCAGACCCGTATAAGTTTAAATAGATAATTCTATGGTTTTCCCATGTCTGACTTCCAACTTCCAAAGGTGAAAATCCTTCAAGACTTTCATTTGAATTTATTATTTGTTGAATATTTTCTAAATCATCCGTTCCGAAACAATTATCATCATTTTCTTCAATATTGATATTTTCTGGAATATTTTCAACGTAGGTCTGCCACCAGCTACAATCCTGTGTAAATATAAAAGAAAAAAAAACTATTAAAATCATCAATTTAACTTATTAATTTATTCTGATTTATCAGGAATCTTAATTCCCGCTCTTTTCAACTCCTTCAATTCCCAACTTTCTAAATTATTATATACATCAATATTAATTTTATTTGACGCTCCAGAATGAGGTGGAATATATGGACATTGTAAGCAACCATGGCCACAGCATTTACCCTGTTTTATTAAAAATAATTTTGATAACAAAATAAAAAGCTCTCTAAAAAGAGAGCTTTAAAAAATTACTAATTACCAAATAATTTTTCCCAAAAAGTTTTTTTTTCATCATTTAATTCAACTTTATAATATGTAAAATCAGTTATTTTTTTTGCAATTGCTTTTGCAGAGACTACTTCATCATCAAATGTAATTGTTGCATTACTATTTTCATAGCTCACATCGCATAGTTTTACACCTTTTATTTCATTTGTGGATTCCTTTACTTTCATAGGGCAACTATGTCCACACATCATCCCATTAATATTAAATACCTTAGTGACTTCTGCAGACTGAGAGCAACTAAAACCTATTAAAATATAAAATAAATATTTCATTTTAAATTCTCCATATATTTTGCATAAATTTTAATTTACAAAATACTAATTCTACCTAAAAACAAGAATTACACTTAGTTACTAAAATATATTATATTGGAATAATATTTTCTAAAAATACCAATGCACCTAAATAATTCAATATCCGTAAATTTAATAGAAACATTTTGTCAATTTCTGCATTAGCAGAACTAAACTTAAATTACTTAATGATAGAATTTCAATATCCTATATTATTATTACTTTTATTTTTAGTGCCAATACTCTTTAGTATTGACCGCAAACGTCGTCATACCTCTGAAGGTACTATGCGCTTTTCGCATATTGAATTAATTCCAAACTCAGCTATCAAAAGTGGGGAGACAAAATCACTTTTCCTATTAATTAATAAATTAATAATATTCACTTTAATTATTTTTGCACTTGCTGGCCCAAGAATTTCTGAAAAAGTAATTGAATCTAACATGGAAGTGATTGATATTATGCTTGTAGTAGATCAGTCTTCTTCTATGTTAGCTATGGATTTTGAGCCAAATAGACTAGGAGCTGTAAAAGAAGTTGCTAAATCTTTTATTGCAGAACGAGATGGGGATCGGCTAGGGATTATTGTTTTTGCTGGACAATCTTTTATCCAATGCCCATTAACAACTGATACTGAAGTGCTCATTGATTTTGCTGATCAAATAGAAATTGCTCCAAAAGAACATGACGGCACTGCAATTGGGATGGCTATCGCAAATGCAATTAATCGTTTGAGGGAAAGTAACACAGAGTCTAAAATTATGATTTTGCTTTCAGATGGGAGTAATAATCAAGGCGAGCTAGACCCTTTAACTGGTGCAGAATTAGCTTCAAAGTTTGGAATAAAAATTTATACTATTGGTGCTGGTACAAAAGGAAAGGCTCCTTACCCTGTTGGACTACATGGTGGCCAGCAAATAATTCAACATGTAGAAGTAGATGTAGATGAAGAAACTTTAGGACAGATTGCAGAGATTACTGGTGGAAAATTTTTCAGAGCTACTGACAACACATCCTTAAAACAGGTTTATGATGAAATCAATGAACTAGAACGAACTGAAATTGAAGTAAAAGAATTTAATAATTACAATGATTTATACGATTATGCTATTATTCCAGCAACATTTCTTGCATTGGGATTTTTATTTCTTTCGCGTGGAATTTTTAGGAAAATTGGTTAATGGTAAAATTTCAGCATCCTGAATTATTTTCACTATTTCTTCTAATAGTCTTATTTTTATTTTCTAATTACTTTTACAATAAAAAAGAAAATCTTCGATTTAAAAATTTTGCAAACAACCATAATCGTAAATTTTTATTAAATAGAATACAATTTGGACGAATAAAATTAAAAAGTGTTTTATTTGTATTAGGAACTTCATTTTTAATAATTGCGGCCATCGGTCCTCAAATAGGTACTAAACTTACGGAACTAAAAAGAGAAGGAGTTGATTTAATAATTGCGCTAGATGTTTCTACAAGTATGGATGCAATTGATGTAAAACCTTCCCGACTGGAAAAGGCCAAGTATGAGTTATCAAGATTAATAAATAATTTAAAAGGAGATAGAGTTGGTATAGTTGTTTTTGCTGGAACTGCGCATCTTCACTTACCTTTAACCACAGATTATGCAGCAGCTAGATTATTTTTGCAATCAATTTCAACCAATTTAATTAGTACTCAAGGAACCGATTTATCCTCAGCATTGAATCTTGCTATTGAACAGATAAAAGAAGATTCAGACCAATATAAAGTAGTTGTTATTGTTTCTGATGGTGAAGACCATCAGGGAAATATTATGGATCTAACTAAAGAAGCAACAAAGATGGATTTTATGATTCATACTCTTGGAATTGGTACATCTTCTGGTGGCCCTATACCTATATCAGATGATAATGGTAATAGATTAGAATTTAAAAAAGACGGTAACGGTAATATTGTAACTACAAAATTAAACGATGCAATTCTAAATGAAATTGCATATACAGCTGGTGGAAAATATATCCGAGTCGAAAATCAAGCAAATGCGATAATGCCATTACTGGAAGAAATAGATGAAATGGAAAAACGTGAAATTAAAGCACATGTTTTTAGCCAGTATGAAAATAGATATCAAATATTTCTATTACTTGCATTAATTTGTTTTTTAATGGAGTTTTTAATTTCAACAAGAAGTACAAAAGAATTAAAATGGGAAGGTCGGTTTTCTCAATGATAAACCTATTAATATCAATATTTTCTATAACATTTTTATTTAGTCAAAGTCCAAAAAGCTCATTTACACAAATCCCTTCAGGGCAAAATATACAAACACCGCAAATGGGTAATACATCTCCACAAATTGATCCAAAATTACAAAATGCAATAGCTGAGTATGAAGAACTGATAAAAAAACATCCTAAAAAATCTGGTCTTCAATATAATCTTGGTAATTTAAAATATCTTGCAGGCGATTATGAAGGTGCTTTAAATGCATTTCGCAATGACTTAGATTCTGAAGATAATAATCTAAAATCTGATGCAATATATAATATGGGTAATTCAATGTATAGCCAAGGTAAATTCCAAGAAAGTATGGACTTCTATAAACAAGCATTAGAATTGAGCCCAGATGATAAAGATGCAAAAATAAATTACGAAATTTCTAAACAGATGCTCCAACAACAACAGCAACAAGAAAAAAACGAATCTAAAAACGAGCAGAGTGAAGAAAAAGAAAAAGAAGAAGAAGAAAGTCAAGAGCAAAACAAATCTAAAAACGAGCAGAGTGAAGAAAAAAGTTCTAAAGAAGAGGAAAATTCTGAAGAAAAACAGGATTCTGAAGAAAAACAAAACGAAGAACAAAATAGTTCTGAAAATCAAGAAGAAAACGAAGAACAAAAACAGCTAGAACAATCAGAAGAAGAAAGACTAGAAAAAGAAGAAGCAGAATCAATTTTAAATGCTTTACAGGCCAATCAGAAAAACTTAATGAAGAAGAAATATAAAGCAAAAAATAGAATTAAATTGGAGAAAGATTGGTAGTTAAAAATTTAATTCTATTTTTTTTCGTTATAAATTTAGGATTTTCTCAAGTAAATGTTAAAGTTTCTGCTGAACCACGAACATTATATGAAGGTGATTCTTTTACATTAACGGTCAGTGCCGAAAATGGAAATGAAATGCCAAATGTAAATATATCTAATTTACGTGATTTTCGCGTTGTTTCGGGGCCAAGTCAATCTACAAATATGCAATGGATTAATGGAAAAATATCTTCCAATTATTCATTATCATGGACGATTATACCGAAGAAAAAAGGGCAATCTGAAATTCCAGCTTTAAATATTAAAGTTGATGGAAAATCCTTTAAATCTAATCCAATAAAAATTTCAGTTTTGGATTCTTCTAAAATTAATAAAAAAAATAATCAAACTCCTGATAGAAAATTTTTTATTGAAGCAAAGGTCGATAATCAAAACCCTTATCGAGGTGAACAGATTACTCTTACATATACCTTATACACAAAAACTGATTTATCCGGATTTGATATTTTAGAACTACCACGATACCAAGGATTTTGGACTCAAGAGCTATACTCACCATCTAATTTACAATTGAAAGAAGCATGGATTGGAAATGATAAATGGTATGGATCTATTGTTAAAAAAATTGCTCTTTTTCCAACAAAATCAGGCAATATACAAATTGAACCAATGACCGCAGTTGTTGGTGTCAGAGAAAAAGGCCGGCGAAGCTTCTTTTTCTCTTCTTCAAAAGAGTATACAGTATCAACAAATAGTTTGAATTTAGATGTTTCTGCACTTCCTAAAACTAATTCTGGACGATCAGGATCTGTTGGAAGTTGGAGTATCAGTAGTAAAATTAAGTCTAATGAATTAAAACAAGATGAGGCTATTTCTTACATAATTACTATTAAAGGAACAGGAAATATAAAGACTGTTGATATTCAGGATATTACATTTCCAAGAGAGTTAGAAGTCTTTGATCCTGAAATTAATATAAAGCAAAATGAGTTAACTGATAAAATATCTGGTACAAAAATAATTGAATATATTTTAATACCGCGATATTCAGGTGAAATAATAATCCCAAAAGTCGATTTACTATATTTTGACCTAAATTCAAAAAAATGGCGTATAAAATCAACAAAAGCTATTACTTTAGACGTAGAAGCCAATGCTAACATAGGAACAAATACAACGGGGCTGACAAAAAAAGAAATTGCATTATTAGAAAAAGATATACGGTACTCTGATCAAATGAAACCTAATTGGCTTAAAATGAATCAACAATCAATTTCAAAATCAACAATATTTATTTTTGTATTAGCTTTATTCTTTTTCATTCTTCCTAGTATGTTAAATATAAGTAAATCAAGATTAGATGAAACAAAAAGTTCACGAATTGCTAAGAAAGCTTATAAACTTTCTATATCAGATTTAAATGACAGTGAAGATGCTTTATTAGTTTATTCTTCAATCCAAAAAGCACTAAATACTTTTATAAATGCAAGAACTGGAATTAAAGCTGAACGCTCAAATAATGAAATTCTAAAATGGATTAACCAAAAATTAAATAATGAGAGTTTATCTACTGAAATGAAAAAAATATTGGATAGAGGTGATGCTGTAAGATTTGCGCAAGTATCAAACAAAGAATCCAAAAGTGACTTGGAAAATATGAAAAAATTAATCAAGAATTTGGATGAAAAATGTTAAAAAAATATATTATTTCATTAATTATCTTTACGATTGGATTTTCAATTCATCCTGAATTATTAAAACAATATCAAAACGGATTAAATGCGTATAGTAATAGTAATTATCAATTAGCTGTTCAAGAAATGGAAGAAATTCTAAAACATAATTGGGAATCTCCACAACTATATTATAATCTAGGAAATGCCTATTTTAGACAAAAAAATGTTGCTGGTTCGGTATGGGCATATGAAAAATGTCTTTCCTTGAATCCATCCCATTCAGATGCTGAATATAATCTAAGCTTAGCTAATTTAAATGTAGTTGACAAAATTGATTTACCTGAGCCACCTATTTATTTAAAATGGTATAATACATTTCGAAATTACTTTAATTTTCAAGGATGGTTAAATGTTTTTTTTATTAGTCTATTAACCTTATCAATTTTAATTGCATTCAGAAAGATATTAAACCAAAATTGGCTTAGAAATTTTGAAACACTTTTAATTATTGAACTAATATTATTATTTTTTGTATCCACTCATTCCTATATTGATTTAAAATCTAATCCTAAAGGTATTATCTATGACCAGATTGTTATTGCATATTCTGAGCCTAATGAATATTCTAGTAAAATTGTAGAAGTTCATGAAGGATTAAAAGTCGAAATTTTAAATAATCAAGAAGAATGGATAAATTTTGAACTATTAGATGGAACAGTAGGTTGGATATTAAAAAATCAAATCAGAGAGTTATAATCAGATTAAATATAACTATCCATTTTATAAACCCATTTGAATTACTTAATTTTATGTAATTAGTTTGATTAAAAAAAATAGTTCAATCCTTTGATAAAAAAAATATTAATTGCAAATAGAGGTGAAATTGCGGTTCGTATAATTCGAACCTGTAAAGAGATTGGTATAAAAACTGTCGCTATTTACTCTGATGCTGATCGAATTTCGCTTCATGTTATTCTTGCTGATGAAGCTTATCCAATTGGGTCATCTCATTCTACTGAATCCTATCTAAACATTTCAAAAATATTAAACGTCATAAAAAAAAGCAAAGCTGATGCTGTACATCCTGGGTATGGCTTCTTATCAGAGAATGCTGACTTTGCAACAAGTATTAAAAAAATTGGTGTTAATTGGATTGGTGCACCAACTAAAGCTATAAAGTTAATGGGAGATAAAATAGCTGCAAGAAATGTTGCAAAAAAATATTCAATTTCTCTTATTCCCGGTAGTAAAAACTCAATAAAAAATATTAATTCTTTAACTAGAATTGCCAATCAAATAGGATTCCCTATTTTAGTTAAAGCAGCTGGTGGTGGTGGTGGTAAAGGAATGCGAATAGTCTATTCTAAAAATGAACTCATAGCAGCTTTTGATAGAGCCACTTCTGAAGCTCAAAAAGCATTTTCAGATTCACGTATATATTTAGAAAAATACCTTGAAGATCCACGTCATATTGAAATCCAAGTTTTGTCAGATTCTAATGGTAACCATATTACTTTAGGTGAACGTGAATGTTCAATCCAAAGACGTCATCAGAAAATAATCGAAGAAACTCCATCACCTTATATTGATGATACTTTAAGAAATGAGCTTTCAAAAGCTTCAATTATCCTAGCAAAAGCTTGTAATTATGAGGGTGCGGGCACTATTGAATTTTTAGTGGACAAAAATAAAAAATGGTATTTCCTTGAAATGAATACTAGGCTTCAAGTGGAACATCCTATTACAGAAATGGTGAATGGAATAGATCTTGTTAAAGAACAAATCAATATTGCAAATGGTAAAAAATTATCAATTTCTCAAAAAGATATTAATCCATCAGGTCATGCAATTGAATGTAGGATTTATGCAGAAGACTACTTAATAAATTTTCAACCTTCAACAGGAAAAATAATTGATTACTTCCCACCAGCTGGTCCAGGTGTACGTATGGATGAAGGATTTATTCGAGGACAAGAAGTTACATCCCATTATGATCCAATACTAGCTAAATTAATTGTATTAGCAAATACTCGTAAAGAAGCTATTGCAAAAATGGACAGAGTATTAACAGAAATTAAAATTATTGGACCAGTTACAAATATTCCAATTTGTAAAGATATAATTAATCATTCGACTTTTAAAAATGGAACCTACTTTATACATACTTTAAACCAGATTTTACCAGAAATTATTAATAATCAAACAAAAAAAATTGAACTTTCAAATACAGCATTAATATTAAATCAGCATCAAAAAAACATTGGGCAAATCAAAACTGATGATATGCAATCTAATTGGCTTGAATCTGGAATAAATGATGGTATTGAATGAAAATTCGTTTAACAAAAAATAATTATTCAATTGATGCAGTACTTATCTCACAAAATCCATTCATATTTGAAATAGATGGAAAAAAAACTACCGCAGATATTCAAAAAATCTCTAAAAACCTTTTTAGTGTTATTTTAAATAATCAATCATGGTTCATATCATTTCAAGATAAATATAAAGATATTTTGATAAGTGATTCTAAAAATTACAGTGTATTTACAATCAAAAATCAATTAAAAATCATCATGGATGATTTTGGATATGAAAATTTTGAAACTGAAAAAGTTGGAATTATTAAAGCTCCAATTCCAGGCTTAATAACTAAATTATTTGTTAAAAAAGGTGATAGAATAGAAGCGGGATCTCATGTATGTGTACTTGAAGCCATGAAAATGGAAAATGAAATTAATTCGCCAATTAATGGTTTAATAAAATATATAAATGTTAAAGAAGGAAGTTCTATAGAAAAAGGTGATATAATAATGGAGATTGATTAAAATGTCATGGAATAAATTAATTTTTGGTGTATTAGGCTGGGCAATGTTTGGACCTATTGGTGGAATTCTTGGTTATACTTTAGGCTCTCAATCTAATGTTCGTTCATCTTATTCAAGAACAAAAGGACGTACTCAATCTGGTGATTTTGGTGTTGCATTATTAATTCTTCTAGCAGCGGTTATGAAGGCTGATGGAAAAATTTTAAAATCTGAATTAGAATATGTGAAAAACTTCCTAGTCGATAATTTTGGACAGTCACATGCAAATCAGGCATTAAAAATGTTAAAAGAATTACTTAACAAAGAATTTACATTAAATCAAGTATGTGAACAAATCCAACAAAATATGGATTACCCATCAAGACTTCAGTTAATGCACGTATTATTTGGATTATCTGCCTCAGATGGTGAAGTTCATCCCGAAGAAATACGTGTTATCAAAACAATTGGTAATTATCTAAATATTAGTGTGAGAGATTTTGAATCTATACAAGCAATGTTCTTCGATGATATTAAATCTACTTATAAAGTTTTAGAGATTGATGACACTGCAACCGATAATGAAATAAAGAAAGCTTATAGAAAAATGGCTAAAAAATATCATCCAGACAAGGTTCTTCATCTAGGTAAAGATTATCAAAAAATGGCCGAAAAAAAATTTAAACAATTGAATGATGCTTACCAAAAAATTATTTCACATAGAAATATCAAATAATAAACACAGCGATAAATAACATTATAAAAAATTATATTTAGTTAATATCTTAAAATAGTAATTTAGAATTAAAGATATTTATTCAAAAAAAAAAAATAGGTTAACTATATCAATGAAAAAAATATTAACACTTTTTACAATTAGCATTCTTTTCCCAATTAGTAATTCCGATTTATGGCAAACTATGGAGAAAAAGTTTGAAGTTGAATTAGCTCAATACTATATTAATTACGATTTCCAAGCTTTCTATGATTATTTTGCTCCTAATCATAAAATTAATGTCTATCAATATGGATTAGATAAAACAGGAAAAGGTGGTGATGGAAAGCATTTAAAGATTTATACTGGAAATTTTTTCTCATCATTAATTAGAGGACGAATACCAGGTAAAATATTTGTAAAAACTTTTTTTAACAGATTAAGAAAACAGGATTATAAACAATCTAACATTGAATTAAGAGGAATATTAAAGGATAATGATAAAATATTAGTTTATATCAGATTTGATAGAGTTAATAATTCAAATGAAAAATATTTATCTGCAAGAGCAGTATATACATTAAATTATATAAATCAAAAATGGCTAACGACAGAAATGTCTACTTATGATGACGTAGAAGAGACAGATTTAAAAGTTGGATATAATAAAATGTGGAAACCTTAAAAACTGAATATAATTAAGATTTAATTAATTTTTCTCCTTTTAAATATTTATTTATATCTTTATTTTAAAATATTATTAATAATTGAATATGAAAATTATATCACTTTTATCATTATTAGTTTTTTCAAACTTATTTTCATCTAATCTATATCTACAGGATAACGTAAATAATTACGATATTGGAGAATACTTATATTACTATATAGATACAACCAATCAGTTAAAATATCATGATATTTTAAACAACTTAAATAAAATACCATTTAAAAAAAATAAAAATAAAACATTGAATTTAGGATATGAGTGGGCTGAAAAAAATATATGGATAAAATTTAATGTTATAAATAATTCAAAAAATGATATTTGGTATATAGATTCTCAAGGAAGTCTAACTCCAGATAGACTTGAATTATATTATAAAAATAAAAATAATGAAAATATATCTATTTCAAATTTAGACTCCCTAGGCTTTCATATTTCAAATGGAGATATAAAGCCAAGTTTTAAATGTCTATTTGGTAATGATACAACATTAATTTTATTAAAATTTAACGAAGGGTCATCAACGCCGTTACCCTTACAAATTAAAACCGAAGAAAAATATAGGCATGATAATAATTTAACTTTTTTTATTCATGCATTAATAATCGGAGCAATAATAGGTCTTCTTCTTTACAATATTGCTTTAAGCCTATCAACAAGTGAAATTAATTACATAGTTTACATAATTACATTAACTATATTTATTCCTCAATATTTAATGTATTTTGGCTTTGGAAAAATACTTTTCCCTAATTTTTCAATGATAATTCTTGAGAAAATAAAATTATCAACTATGTACTTATGGTTTTGTTCGTATTTTGCATTTGCTGCTAGTTTTCTTAAGCTGAAAAAATATAATAAAACTTACTATCATATAATTATTGCAACTATATTAATAGGTATAATCCTAACTTTTTCAACTTTTAGTTTAAAGAATCAAATTGCTGGGAAAGGTACAATTTTTTACATGTTTTTTGGAATCATTTTAGTTTACTCAATGGCATTTACAATTTCATTCAAACATAAAAGTAGTCAGAGTATTATTTTCAGTTTATCAGGAATACCTTTTGTTATTGCATTCACTATTATTGCAGTAGCATTCTTTGGTATAATTGATATTTTTATTCCAGTATGGATGGCTGTGGCACTTTTAGGAATTCAACTAGTATTACACTCTTTTAGTATTACATATCAAGTAGAAGCATATAAAAAACAAAATTTAAATGCTCTTAGAAATATGAAACTTGAATCAAAGAAAAACGTAAAACTTATTACAACATTTAAGAAATTTGTTCCTTTTGAATTAATTGATAGTTTAAATCGCAAAGATATCACAGAAACAAAATTAGGCGATCATGTTGAAAAATTTATGACAGTATTATTTTTGGATATAAGAAATTATAGTGATTTTGCCGAAACAATGGCACCAAAAGATAATTTTATTTTTTTAAATACTTTTCTTAATAGAATGGAACCTATTGTAAAACAACATAAAGGTTATGTTAATAAATTCGAAGGTGATGGTTTTATGGCATTATTTGATGAGAGTGTAATGGATGCAGTAAAATGTGCAAATCAATTATTAGATAAAGTATATATCCATAATTATTTAAAAAAGAATGATGTTGATTATAAGCCAATTGAAATTGGTATTGGTATAAATTCAGGCCACGTTATGAAAGGTATTATCGGAAGTAATACACGAATGGAAGGTACCGTAATTTCAGAAACTGTTAATCTTGCATCTAGAGTTGAACAGCTAAATAAAAAATTTAAATCAAGTATATTACTCAGTGAATTTTCTTGGCTAAAACTAAATAAAAAAAATCAGTTTTTAATAAGAAAAGTTTCTGAAGAGAATATAAGAGGTAAATCCAGAGCAATTGATATATATGAATTATATAATAATAATGAGGATGGATTGATTAACTATAATATTCAAGAAGAATTTAAAGAAATAATCTATAATTATAATAAATTTGATTTTAAGAACGCATTAAAGTTATTAAGTGAATATATCAATAAATATCCAAATTCATTATATGCTCAAGAATATTTAAACAGATTTAATAAACAATTAGAAATTTTAAAAACATCAATATAATATATTTTACTTTATGAAAAAGACTAGTTCAAATATAGAATTAAGATCTTTTTATGGTTCTTCAATTAATGAAAATCCTGGTGAATTTCCATTCACACATGGTATTTATCAAAATATGTATTTAGGTAAACTTTGGACGATGCGTCAATATGCTGGATTTGGTTCTGCTGAAGAAAGTAATGAACGATATAAATATTTAATGAAACAAGGTGTAATGGGATTATCTGTTGCATTTGACCTTCCTACACAAACTGGATATGACTCTGATCATACTTTAAGCTTAGGTGAAGTTGGTCGTGTTGGTGTTCCGATTTCTTCACTTGTTGATATGGAATTATTGATGAAAGATATTCCTCTAGATGAAGTTTCTATCTCAATGACAATAAATTCTACAGCAAGTATTTTATTAGCCTTCCTTATTGCTACTGCAGAAAAAAATGGTGTATCTAGGAAAAAACTTAGAGGTACTGTTCAAAATGATATTTTAAAAGAATATATAGCTCGTGGGACATTTATTTATCCTCCTAAAAGTAGTATGCGAATAATTACTGATATGTTCAAATGGTGCGGAGATGAAGCACCACTTTGGAATACAATTTCAATTTCAGGATATCATATTAGAGAGGCAGGGGCAACAGCAGTACAGGAATTGGCATTCACTTTTTCTAATGGAATTGCTTATGTTCAATCTGCAATTGATGCAGGTTTAGATGTAAATTATTTTGGAAAACGATTAAGTTTTTTCTTTAATTCTCATAATCATTTTTTTGAAGAAATAGCTAAATTTAGAGCAGCTAGAAGAATTTGGTCAAAAATTATGAAAGAACGATTTGGAGCGACAGAACAAAAAGCAATGATGTGTCGGTTTCATACTCAAACTGCTGGATCAACATTAACAGCACAGCAAGTAGATAACAATATCGTTAGAACAACAATTCAAGCTGCATCTGCGGTATTAGGTGGTACTCAATCTTTACATACTAATGCCTTTGATGAAGCACTTGCACTACCTACAGAAGCATCAGCTAGATTAGCTTTACGAACACAACAAATAATAGCACATGAATCAGGGATGGCTGATGTAGTAGACCCATTTTCTGGATCTTATTTTATTGAATCATTAACAGATGAAATTGAATTTCAAACAATGAAACTTATTAAAAAAATTGATGGTTTAGGAGGAGCTATTCCAGCAATTGAAATTGAATTTCAACAAAATGAAATAGGACAAGCAGCATACAAATACCAGAAAAATATAGATAGTTTAGAAAATATCATAGTTGGTGTAAATAAGTTTAGAGAAGAAAATGAAGTTGAACCTGAAATTCTAAAAATAAATGAAGAAGCTGTTAAATCCCAATTAGCACGGCTAGAAAATCTAAAAAACACAAGAGATTCAAATAAAGTAGAAGCCTCTTTAAATGGACTCCGAAAAATTGCAAAAGGAAATAATAATTTAATGGATGGTATATTATATGCTGTTAAAAATCATGCAACACTTGGAGAAATCAGCAATGTCTTTCGAGAAGAATTTGGAATATTTTCATAATTGATTTTTTCTAATTTAATCCAAGGTAATTTAAGTACTCAATTTCTTGGTCAACATATCGAATATTATCATTTTACAAACTCTACAAATGAAGACCTCTGGGAGCTCGCTATAGATAATAAAGCTAAAAATGGTAGTTTAGTAATCACTGATGATCAACGAAAAGGAAAAGGAAGAGGGAATAATTATTGGTTTTCATGTCCAGGTCAAAATTTAACTTTTTCATTTTTATTAAAACCAAAATTAAGTTTAAAAAAAATGGGGTTAATTTCACTTCTTGTTGGTATTGGTATTTGTGATGGAATAAAGTATTTTAATAATTTAAATTGTACTTTAAAATGGCCAAATGATATATTCTTAGATAATAAAAAGCTAGGGGGCATTTTAATAGAATCTAAAGAAATTAATAAAAAAAAATATTTATGTGTTGGAATTGGGATTAATATTAACTCTCATTTATCTCAGTTTCCAGATAACATTCAAAAATCAAGTATTTCTTTAATTTCAAAAACAAAACAGCCTATTCAAAGAGAGACAATATTAGCATCAATTCTGAATAATATAGAATCCGAGTACTTAAAATTTGAAAATATTGTTGAAAAATGGCTTCAGTATTGTAATCACATAAATGCAGATATTTCATTTAATTATGGTAACGAAAGTATCTTTGGTAAATTTATAGGAATTAATAGTAATGGGTATGCTAAATTAAAAATTAATGATGAAATACAAATATTTCCAGGAGGTGAATTAATCCTTTAATGTTACTAGCATTAGATATAGGTAATACAAATATTACCGTAGGAATTGTTGAAAATTCCGAAATAATTATGGTTCATAGAATTAAGTCCCATACTTCCGCTAATGAAGGTTTAACAGATATAGATTTATCTAAAATTACTAACGTAATAATCAGTTCTGTAGCTCCTAAAAAGACTATTGATTACCAAAATTGGTGTAGAATGCACTTAAATTTAAAGCCATTTATTATTAAACATAATAATATTATTGGATTAAAATTGGATGTTGAAAAACCGTCTTCGGTCGGAGCAGATAGAATTTGTAATATAGTTGGTGCTAATAAGAAATATTCTGGACGGAAAATAATTGTGGATTTTGGAACCGCCACAACATATGATGTCATAAATAAAAATGGAATATTTATTGGTGGTGCTATTTCTCCAGGGATTGATGTTTCTGCAAATAATTTATATAATAAAGCAGCATTGCTAAAGAATACAGCCTTTAAATTTCCTAAAAATGTAGTTGGACGAAATACCGAAACAAACTTGCAATCTGGGATTATGTTTGGAGCTGTTGAATCTTTAGAGGGTATGATTATACGAATCCAAAATGAAATGAATTGGCAAAATTGTAGAATAATTTTAACTGGAGGATTCAGCACAGTAATTTCTCCAGGATTATCAATTAAACATGATCTCGAGCCATTTCTAACTCTTTTTGGAATAGAAGTAATTAATGACATAAATAAATTGCATATAATAAAAATATGAATTCTATAGATAATACCTTTTTCCCATTAGTAAAATCTGATGCAATATTTTCCGATGATAGAATCCATCGCTATACACTTTGGCGGATATGGAATAAAGAATTGCCTAAAGTACTTTTTATCGGTCTAAACCCTTCGACTGCTACTGAAACTAAAAATGATCCTACAATTCGCAGATGTATGGGCTATGCTAAATATTGGGGATATGGTGGTTATATAATGGGGAATATTTTTGCATTTCGTTCTACTAATCCAGCAAAATTACGGAATACATCTGACCCAATTGGACCTAAAAATGATTATTGGTTAAAAAGACTTTATGAAGAAGCCGATTTAACTATCGCAGCCTGGGGTACAAACGGTAAATATATGAATAGAGGGAATCAAGTTTTAGAGTTATTTTCTAATTTGAAATGTTTACGAATTACTAAAAATGGTTATCCATCTCACCCACTTTATCTACCTAAAAATTTAAAACCTATCCATTATAAATAAAAGTTATTTACTTATGTTTAAAATTGAAATTATTTAAAAAGGCCTTCAGCGAAATTAAATAACTCGTTTTCATTGAAGAAATTGCCAGTAGCTTGAATACATAGAGGTAAATCATTCTCAAGCTTTCCAATCGGAATATTAAGAGCAGGGACACCAGCTAAACTCATTGGAACTGTGTAAATATCTGAAAGATACATTTTTAATGGATCATCTGTTTTTTCACCAATTTTAAATGGTATACTTGGAACTGTGGGTGTTAATAAAATATCTATTTCAGAAAAAGCATTTTTAAAATCTTGTTGAATTAACCTACGTAATTTTTGGGCTTTTTCAAAATAAGCATCATAATATCCTGAAGATAAAACAAATGTTCCCAATAAAATTCTTCTTTTTACTTCATCGCCAAATCCAAAATTTCGTGTTTTTGTTGTCATATCTATATGATTAGACCCTTTTTCTCTATATCCATATTGCACACCATCAAATCGTGCTAAATTTGAAGATGCTTCTGCAGTTGTTAATATATAATACGTTGCAATTGAATATTCAGTATATGGCATTTTTATTGGAATTAGCTTATGATTATTAGATTTTAATTTATCTAAAAATTGCTCTAATTTAGCTTTTATTTTACTATCTAAACCATCACCCCAATACTCATGAGGTATACCAATTTTATATTTTTTATTCTTAAAATTATAATTATTAATCGGTTTGTTGGCAGAAGTAGAATCTTTTTTATCATATCCAGCAATTGATTCAAACATTGATACCATGTTTTCGATTGATTTTGAAAAAATACCAATCTGATCAAAACTTGAAGCATAAGATACAATACCATATCGTGAAATTCTACCATAGGTAGGTTTTAATCCATAAATGCCACAAAAAGCTGCTGGCTGCCTAACAGAACCTCCAGTATCAGTACCTAATGCTATATCAACCATATTGGTTGCAACTGTAACTGCCGACCCACCACTAGAGCCTCCAGCAACGCGAGTTTGATCTATAGGGTTTTTTACTACTCCATGGATAGAATGTTCAGAAGATGAACCCATGGCAAATTCATCCATATTTGTAGTAGCAAGAATACTACCACCGGCATCTTTAATCTTTTCAATTACTGTGGCATCATAAATTGATTGATAATTATTTAAGATTTTAGAAGCACATTTAATTTTAACACCTTTAATATGGATATTTTCTTTTATCGCAATTGTTTTGTTAAATAATCTACCACTAATATTTCTACCTGTAATTGGATTTTCGGACAAGTCTTCTACAATTGCATTTAAATGGGTATTTAGCTTATTTTTTTTTTTAAATTGATCTATATTATCTGATATAAATTCTGACAAGATAATTAATCTTTTTTCTCAATATTTTTTTCATTTATTGCATTATCTACTTCATCTTTTATATCATTTGTTGCTTTTTTAAATTCCTTTATACCTTCACCCAGCCCTTTAGCAAATTCTGGTAATTTTTTACCACCAAAAATTAACAGTACTACAACAAAAATAATTATTATTTCCCAAGGTCCTAATCCCATAAAACCTCCTATTTAAAATATCTTAAAAAATACCAGGACACTATCATGCCAATGATACTTGCAATACTAATATCAACATAAAATCCAGTTTTAAAACGAATTACTCCTATGTCTGCCCAATTATTTTCATTCGCACCCCATCCGAAAGAATGACTAGACAGAAAAAAATCTTTCACAACACCTTCGGGTATAATACTACTAACAAATTGACTTAAAATTGAACCACAGACTGCACCAAAAAACAGTATTAAAAAAAGTAAAAAAATAGATCTTTTTGCTTTTGGATTAATCATACAGTACTCAAAATAGATTTAAATATTCGCAATCCATCTTGCGAGCGAAGTATTTTATCTGCCGCCCTTTCTGGATGTGGCATCATTCCTAGAACATTTTTATTTTTATTGAAAACTCCTGCGATATTAGCAATTGAGCCATTAGGACTTAAACCATCAATCTGATGATATGTAAATGCTATTTGTTCATTATCCATTAGTTTTTTTAAACCATCAGCATCAATTTGGTAATTTCCTTGTTTATGTGCGATTGGCATCTTCAGTAAATCACCAGGTACTAATTTTCGAGTAAATATTGATGAGGAAGAATTAACTTTTAACGTTACCTCCTTACTCAAAAATTTAACTTTATTATTAGTAATCAGAGATCCAGGTAATAATCCAGATTCTACTAAAACTTGAAATCCATTACAAATTCCAAAGACTAATCCACCTTCTTTTGCAAAATTTACCACAGATTTCATAATTGGAGAAAACTTTGCAATTGCACCTGCCCTTAGATAATCGCCGTAAGAGAAGCCTCCGGGAACAACTATACAATCATAATATTTCAAGTTTGTTTCTTTATGCCATATAAAATTTACAGAGCATTCTAAAACTTCTTTAACAACATGATATGTATCATGGTCACAATTTGATCCAGGAAAAACTATTACACCAAATCTCATGAATTAATCCTCCACTATCTCAAAATGATAGGATTCCGTATTTGGATTTGCCAATAATGCTTTACATGCTGAATTTGTCATATCCTCTGCTTTTTCTTTACTGACGTCCTTACTAAATTTAATTTCAATTAATTTTCCAATACGAATTTCACCAAAACCTTTATATCCCATTGTACTTAATGCATGATTGACCGTTGCACCTTGTGGATCTAATATACCATCTTTATAATTTATATATACTTTTGCTTTCATTATAATATAGTTATTTTCATTTTTTGTGTTTCTGAATTAAAAAATTGTTTAAAAATTCCTGTAAAAATATAAAGACCTGTAAATAACATTAAAACTCTAGACTCAAAATTATAAATTAAGCCCATAATAAAAGTGATGAAAAATGTTATCAGTAAGAAAATAAATAAAGTGTTGGCAAAGCCAGACCTCATATTTAATAAGGGAAATTTTGGATAATTCACTTTACTAACCATTAAAAATGCGATACAGAAGATTGCAGGTAAAATTAATCTTGGCTGTGTATATTCCGGATTTATATATCTTTCTTGTGTAGTAAAAAGAACAAGCGCTGCAATTGATAATGCTGCCGCAGGAGTAGGGAGACCAATAAAAACTGAAGATGGTTCATTACTACTATTAACATTGAATCTTGCAAGACGTATTGCTCCAAAAATTAATGGTGCAGCAGCAATAATTTCTCCTAAAATCCCTGGCAAGTCAAAGGTATACAAGTGATATACCATAACTGAAGGTGCCAAACAAAAACTAACCATATCTGCAAGTGAATCTATTTCCATTCCAAAATCTGTTGAAATTCCAAATGCTCTTGCAATTTTACCATCCATTGAATCTAAAAAACCAGCAATTAAAATAAAATAACAAGCAAGATTATAGTTTCCTAATTGAACATTTAAAATAGCTAGAAATCCTAAAAATAGATTAATTATAGTAAATAAACTTGGTATGTGACGTTTTATTTTCAAACTTCAGATCCTAATATACTTTTTGAATTTTCTACAATATCACCAACTTTTACATCAATGTTAAAGCTATATGGTACAATTATATCCACTCTTGAACCAAAACGGATAAAACCTAATTTGTCTCCACGTTCATAAGATACACTCTCATTCATATAACATAATATTCTACGTGCAATTAATCCCGCAATTTGCTTTACTTTATATTTTAATCCAGATTTTGTTTGAAATAAAACCTCTGTTTGCTCATTGTCCATCGAAGCTTTATGGTTCCATGCTGCTAAAAATTTCCCTTTATTATATTTCGAATGAACTATTTCCCCCCCCATTGGTACAACTTGCTTATGGACATTAAATACTGATAAAAATATCGAGATCTGTTTTGCCTGTCCAACCTCAGGGTCATTTATATCAATGATTTGTACAACTTTTCCATCAGCAGGTGAAATGAATTTAGACGAATCTTCGGGTATGGCTCGTTCCGGATCACGAAAAAAGTATAAACTGAAAATAACAAATATAAAATCAATAATAAAAGTAGATTTTATCCATACATTTCCAGATTTATATGATAGAAAACCTAATACTAATAAAAAAACTGATGCGGGAATCAATATGACTTTACCTTCTGGGGCTATCATTTTAAATAACCTGCTTTTTTTAAATTATTTAAGATTCGTTCTTCAACAGATCCTGTTTTTGTCTCAAAATTACTTCCAGTTAACTGAGTATATAAATCAATATATCTTTCAGATAGCTGAATCCGAATATCATCTGTTATCTCAGGAGCTATCCCATCTCCTGAATAGCCTCTATCTAGAAGCCATTGGCGAATATTTTCTTTGTCTAACATTTTTTGGGACTCACCCTTACTAAATCGCTCTTCATATTCTTCTTCTATCCAGTATCTACTTGAATCTGGTGTGTGAACCTCATCAACTAAAATTAATTCACCATCTACAATACCAAATTCATATTTTGTATCTACGAGAATTAATCCTTTTTTTAATGCCCATTCTTGACCAGATTTGAATAATTTTAATGCATATTCTTCAGCTTTTGCATAAATTTTATAATCAACTAAACCATTCACAATCTCTTCTCTGGATATTGCTTCATCATGTTCACCATATTCAGCTTTCGTTGTAGGTGTAATAATTGGTTCATTAAATTTCTGATCTCTTTTTAAATCTTTAGCAAATGGAATACCATACCTTGTGTGAGCGCCTTTTTCAAAATCACGCCATAGGCTGCCAGTAATATACCCCCTTACAATTACTTCAACAGGTAATGGTTTTGTTTTTTTTGCAATTAAAACTTGAGGGTCAGGAGTATCTATTACATGGTTTGGTATTTCGTTACCCGTTTTTTCAAACCAGAAATTTGCTACTCTATTTAAAATTTCACCTTTATAAGGAATTGTACTAAGCACTTTATCAAATGCACTTACTCGGTCAGATGTTATCATTAAAAGTTTATTACCTAAATCATATACATCTCTTACTTTTCCTTTATATGGTGTACCTAATTCTGGGTGATCAAATATATCTAAAGTATTATTTAGTTGTTCTCTTATTTCGTTCAATTAAGTCCAATCCTTTTAAATATTTTATGAATATTAGTTTTTATTTTCTCTAAATCAAATAATTGATCTAAATCTTCTCTAGTTAAGTATTGAGTAATTTTCTCGTCAGTCAATAACAGCTCCTTAAAGTCTACCCTATCTTCCCATACTTTCATCGCATTTTTCTGTACAAGTGCGTAGGCATTTTCTCTAGTTAATCCAGCTTTAACTAAAGATAAAAGCACTTCTTGGCTGAATATTAATCCACATGTTAAGTTTATATTTTTCATCATATTTTCAGGATATATTATAAGATTTTCAATTAAATGAATCATTTTGTTCAAGCTATAATCCATGATTGTGGTAGAGTCAGGTATAATTACACGCTCTACTGATGAATGAGAGATATCACGTTCATGCCATAATGCTACATTTTCTAAACCTACGTGAGCATTCCCACGAAGCAACCGCGCCATTCCAGTAATACGTTCGGTTACAATGGGATTTCGTTTATGAGGCATCGCAGAAGAACCTTTTTGCCCTTTTTGGAAAAACTCTTCTGCTTCTAAAACTTCAGTTCTTTGAAGATGCCTAATTTCAACTGCAATTTTTTCTAGAGTTGCACCTATAACTGCTAATGTTGTTAAATATTCAGCATGGCCATCTCTCTGTACCACTTGATTAGAAACAGTTGCTGCAGTTAAATCTAACCTTCCACATACTACGAGCTCAATATCTGGATCAATATGCTGATATGTTCCAACTGCACCAGAAATTTGCCCAATAGAAATTGCATCTATTGCACGTTCCCATCTGGTAATATTCCTCTTTAATTCTTCACTCCACATTGCAAGTTTTAAGCCAAATGTGATTGGTTCTGCATGTATCCCATGGGATCTACCTATTTGAAAAGTATTCTTGAATTCTACAGCTCGTTTACATAAAACTTTATGAAATTTATTTAATTTCTTTAAAATAATTATTCCAGCTTCTCTACACTGTAAAGCGAGAGATGTATCTAATAAATCAGATGAAGTCATCCCCATATGAACAAATCGAGATTCTGGACCAATAAATTCTGCCATATTTGTTAAAAAAGCAATTACATCATGTCTAGTTTCTTTTTCAATTTCAAATATTCTTTCAATTCTAAAATCTGCTTTTTCTTTTATAACTTTCCAAGATTCACTAGGAACAAGCCCACGTTCACACAGGACTTCAGTAACTGCTAATTCTACTTTTTTCCATATTTCAAATCTATTTTGATCGGACCATATTCGATCCATATCTGATGTTTTATACCGATCAATCATTTTCTTTCTGCTAACCTTAATATTTTAAATTGAACTTTGTCGTTACGCCAAATTTTTAATTCAATCTCATCGCCTACTTTCAATAAACTCTCATCAATAACTCTGAGGATATCATCACGACTATTTATAAGTCTTTCATTAACTTCTAAAATTATATCCCCAGTCTCTAAACCTGCTCTTTCACCTGAAGAGTTTTTTTCAATATCTGTAACAATAACACCTTTGGTTGTGGGTAATTTTAAATAACGCTGTATAAATGGATCTACTTTTTGTACATGAACTCCTGTTGTAAAATTACGTTCAATTCGTCCATGCTGCTTCAGCTCTTCAGCAATATCTTTAACCATATTTATTGGAATTGCGAACCCAATTCCAATAGAGCCATGATTATATGTATCACCAGTCATAATAAATGTATTAATTCCTATAATTTGACCTAAAGCATTAACAAGTGGTCCACCACTATTACCTTGATTAATTGATGCATCAGTTTGAATCATATCTTGATATACACTACCTGATTCTTTTAAGCCAAAATCCATATGTAAACCACTTATTATTCCTAAAGATGCTGTTGGTTTATTAGATACATCAAATAGCCCTAATGGGTTACCTATTGCAATTGCCCATTCACCGACTATCAAATCATCTGAATTGCCTAAAGGTGCATGCGTAAAACCTGTAATATCAATTTTTAATAGTGCAATATCTGTGAGTTCATCTTGACCAATTATAGTTGCATTATATTGTTGTCCACCAGCAAGTGTAACAATTAATTCATGTGCATCAGCAGTAACATGTGCGTTTGTAACAATGTAACCGTCAGGTGAAACAATTAGACCAGAACCCATACTCTCTACTTTATAAGTACGCGTATGAGGGAAAAACCCCCCCCAAAAGGGGTCTAATAAAGTTCGTGTTCTTTGTCTTTTTAGCTGGGTAACATGAATTCCAACTACAGATGGAGAAACTTCTTCTACTGCATTTGATATTGCAGTTCGTCTAGAATCTTTTATTTCATCTTTTTGTCCTTGAAGTGATGCAATCCCGCCAAAAAATAAAAAACCAAAGAATAAAATTCTTTTAATCATAACTGACTCTCCATAAAAACAATCCGTTTGCAGGAGCTCTAGAGACCATTAAATTATTTTTTTCATTGTTGACTAAGGATACAAATTGTTCAATTTTATAACGCTTAAGAGCAACTTCTATCATGGTCCCAACCAAATATCTGACCATATGCTGTAAATATCTATTTGCACAGATTGTAAATACTCTAGAACCGTCTTTAAAACTCCATTCAGCATGTTTGATTGTACATATTTTATTTTTTACCTCTGAATTTGATTTACAAAAACGAGTAAAATCATGAGTCCCAATAATTTTTTCTACGCATTTTTTTAATAAATCTAAATCTATCTTTTGTGGTAAATACCATTGTTTTTTACGATTTATAGGTGAATATGTATTCGTTATAAAATATTTATATTCTCTTTCAATTGCATCAAATCGTGCATGAAATTCTAAATCTACAAATTCACATTTAGTAACCCATACGTCGCTACCTATATTTCCATTTATTGCATTTTGAATTTTATCTAGAGGCATTTCTGTATCTATCTTAACATGTGCTGGTTGCGCCTTCGCATGAACACCTGAATCGGTACGTCCAGAGCCAATCAATGTAATTATTTTTGTATTAAAAATTCTTTTTAAAGCAGATTCTAATTCACCTTGTACAGTTCTCCCAGACTTTTGGATTTGCCAACCTAAGAAATCCGAACCATCATACTCGATAATTAGTTTAAGGTTTTTTTGACTCATTATTTTGAATTACTGGATTGAAATATAAAAGTTTTTAAAATCTTATTCATATAAATTTACAAGAATTTTTACTTTAAATTAAACAAGAGAAAATAAGAATAAAATTTTTAACTACTTATTAAATTTATTAATAGCTATTTAACTTAAATATATAATTTGAAAAATATTTATACTCTTTTTAACATAGTATGATGAAATTTACATTATGAATTTAGTTTAAGCTTCGTAATTATATAAATGATTAATTCAAATATTAAAAAGTGATATTTAATTTCCAATTAAATTTTGGCAAAAATTATCTTACTTTATTCCTAGTTTTAATTATCAATTTAACTTTTCCTATTTTAATTACTTCATTTTATCCATCGATTCAACGAATGTTATTAAAAAGATCTTATTACAGAATATAAAATAATTCGTTGTAATCAATCAGTATGACAGAATCATATTCAAAAATCTAACAAAAAACTCTACAAGAATATTAGAATATTACATTTTATGAATCTAACTTTACTTAAAATTCATAAAATTAATCCAATTTTTCTGACTTTAGAATGATTATTAAATTGATATTATCGAAGACAGATTTTAAAAATAAGAGGTGCTTAAAAAAACTCAATATTTATAAATAATCTTTTTTATAAATTAGGTAGATTAATGCTTAATTTAAGCGACTTTTTTAAGCAAAATTATTAGATTATAAAATTTATATATTTTATTTTAACTCATGAATTACAAACTTTATATATTTTTTTTTACAAATGCACTTTTTTTAGGATGTAGTCCATTTATTAGGACTATTATTCCTCTAAACTCACTACCGTCACCATCAGGTAAATATATCGTTGGTACAACACAATTTCACTGGATAGATGATTCTAGACTAGAATGGTTTTCTGAAAATGATACAACAGATTTCAGGGAATTAATGGTGCAAATATGGTATCCTGCTGATGAAAGTTTAGACCTGTCTCCAAATCCATATATGGATAACTTAGATCAACGAATCCCCGAATTTTCTAAACAAGTTGGGTTACCTAAATTTTTAGTTAATCAAATTAACACAGTTAAAACACAATCTTTTCAAAATTTAGAAATTTCAAATAATAAAAACTCATACCCTGTTATATTTTTTTCACATGGTTTAGGAGGAATGCGTGTTCAAAACTCAGCTTATATACAAGAATTAGTAAGCCATGGGTTTATTTTAATTGCTATGGATCATACTTTTGATGCCAATATAACAATTTTTCCTAATAATAAAATTAGAAATTATAAATCTAATGTGCCAGAAAGCATTAAAACAGAAGAAAAATATTATCAACTTCGGTTTAAACAATTAAAAGCACGAACTAACGATATTATTTTTGTTTTGAATGAATTTGAAAAAATAAACAAAGATTTTAGTAGTCAATTTTACAATAAACTTAAACTAGATAAAGTTGGAATATTCGGCCATTCATTTGGTGGTGCTACAAGTATATCAGCTCTGTATAATGATTCAAGAATTAGTGCAAGCCTTGCACTAGATGGATGGTTTGAAATTCTTCCTCCAGAAATATTGAAGAATGGATTAGCAAAACCTTTTTTTCATCTAGGACAAGAAAAGTGGGAAAAACCGCTTAATTATGAAAACCGTGACTTATTAATTAAAAATTCTAGTGGAAGGAGCTGGGTAAGTACATTTTTAAATTCGAAACATTTTGATTTTTTAGATTTACCTTTATTTACAAAACATACTAAAACATTTAAATTAACAGGTGAAATTGAATCAATGGAATTTTATAATTGCTTGAATGAAATACAGCTATCATTCTTTAATTATTTTTTGAAAAATGATGGGGATTTTAATCCAAAAAAAATTTCTGATAAATACCCATTTATGATTATTGAAAATATTAATAACAAAAACTAATTCTAAGTAAGATGAATAAAATTTTAAATATTTTATATGTTATATCTTTTTTTTGGTTCATTCAGGTTCTATTGAAGCTAAATACCCATTTAAAAAATGGAGATTTTAAGATTAATAGCTATGAAACCATAGAATCATTAATCTTCATTATAATTATTATTTCTTTTTTTATTTACTATCGTAAATCAAATAGTTCTAATGAGTCTTAATATAAAAACATTAATAGTAGATGACCATAGCATTGTTCGGGAAGGGTTAAAAAGAATCCTTAATGAATGCGATGATATCAACGTAATTTCTGAAGCAGGAAATAGTAAAGAAGCTATACGTCTTATACAAAATTATAAGTTTGATATAATTATTTTAGATATTTCAATGCCAGGTAAAAGTGGACTAGAATTATTAAGAGATATTAAAAGTATCTATCCAGGACAAAAAGTATTAATTTTAAGCATGCACTCGGAAAATATTTATGCAAAACGTACGTTGCTTGCAGGAGCAAGTGGGTACATGACTAAAGAAAGTGCTTCTGATGATTTAGTAGATGCTATTTATAAGATTCATAATGGTGGGAAATATATCAGTCCTTTGCTTGCAGAGATTTTAGTTGATGCTATCGGAAATGATGCTAACATACCTTCGCATGAACAATTATCAAATAGAGAGTATCAAGTTTTTGAAATGATTGCTATTGGAAAAAAAGTTTTTGAAATTGCAATTGAATTAAATTTAAGCAGCAAAACAGTCAGTACATATCGTTCTCGAATCATGGAAAAAATGAAATTTTCGTCGAATACTGATTTAACCCAATACGCTATTGCAAATAAACTCATTAATATGTAGGTCTAAATCCTACATTATATTCAGCGTAAAACCGATTTACGCCATTAAGAAATTCATAATATATTATATATATGAGATTTATTATGTTTATATGTTAAAAATAGTGATTGCAAATAAACCTGGTTATAAAGACTGTAGACTAACTTCTGCTCTTAATCAATTATTTGACTTAGAATGTCAAACTCTAAACGTTCCAAATAAAATCCTCTACAAAACCTCAAAAATGATTCAACCAGATATATATATACTAAATAAAGGTTATGAAGATTATGAAGGATTAGTATTAGTCAGGAAGATTAGAAATCTAAATCCTAAAGCAATTGTTCTCATGATATCTAATGATGGAAATCCAATTATTCACCCAGAATTAGAAAAAATCTCCCTAGAAAAAATACCACAAATTCAAAATATAAATCGTATCATGACGATACACGAAAAGATACAAAAACAAATTGAGCCAGGTTTAAAATTCTATGAGCGTAAATGGTGTTTTTACAGAATGAATCTAGCAGATATATTTTTTTTACTAATGAATTTAATTTCAAATTCCTCCCTTCCTAAAGCGAATCAAAGGATTTTAGCGAACGCGATTTAAAACCCATATAAATCTCCGCTTATATTCTTTGTCAAAAGAACGGATCTCATCCGTTCTTTTGTTTTTTGATTAAAATATAACTTACATTGTAGACCTAAATATTGTTTTTTAATTATTTCAAATATTAAAATATTATCTTTCGATTCAGTTTATAATGTAACAAAACTTTATTTTTACGTAATATCTTAATAGGATATTTTGTAAAAATAAAATGAAACGTTGTTTAGAAATCATTTTAATTAAATCAATTTAATATAATAAGTTAAATTATCAAATTAAGAAACTTAATCTAAATAAAAAGACTTTATTTTTTTTATTAACTTTTTCAACATATATTTATTATCAAATTAAAAGGCATACTCAATGTATTTATTAGACGAGATAAAAAATAGAATTTTGGATAATTTATCATCTGCAAAAGTTGAAATTATTGATCAATCCCATCAACATTCTAGTCATGGAGATCCAAGTAAAGGCTCACATTTTAATGCAATTATAATTTCAGAAGACTTTTCTGGTTTAAATTTAGTACAAAGGCATCAAAAAATATATAATATCTTAGGAAAAGATATGGGAAGTCGAATCCACGCATTTTCTATGAAAACATTTACAAATCAAGAGTTTAATAATAGTCAATTATAAGGAAAATCCATGAATAAAATTATTTTAATATCAATATTATTATTATTTTCAGGCTGTGCTAGTAAAAAAGGTCCAGATTTATCTCCAAATGCATCAAGAAAAACAATTGGAAATATGCCAGAATGGTTTATAAATCCACCTAAAAAAGAGGGGTTTCGCTATTACACTTCAACAGCGACTAGTCAAGATATGCAAATGGCTTTAGATAAAGCAAGAACATCTGCGACGACGACTTTAGCTGGATTAGTAGAATCAGAATGGAATGGTTTAGTGAAGAGAGCTCAAGAAGAAACTGGCCTTGGAGTGGATTCTGATATAATTGATCAATTCTCCAACACTCAAGAACAGATTATAAGTAAAAGATTGAATGACATATCTATTTCTGAACAAACTGTTCAAGATGAAAAAACTGATAAAGGTCGAATTTATCGTGCTTATGTTTTAGTTGAATTTAATGAAGGTGCTGCTAATAATCGTTTACTAGCTCAAATTAAAGCAAATGAAAAAATTTATACTGCAATAAGAGCAACTGAGCTTTTTGACGAAATGGAAGATAAAGTTGCTAAATATCGTAAAAGATACGATAATTAACCTTAAATAAATTTAAATATATCCCCTTCAATCATTTAACGGGAATATTTAAATGATTAAAAAATTATTAATAATCATCTTTTTTATTTTAGGTTGTGCAGAAAATCCTAAGCCGCTACCTGATTGGATATTACATACAAAAAATGACCCTCAAATTTGGAGTAGTGTTGGTCTAGGGCCGAACCGAGAAATTGCAACCCAACAAGCAATAAATTCAATTGCCTCTCAAATATCTGTTCAAATTGAATCCAAGATAAAATTTATAAAAACTGAACATAATTTTGAAATTGATCAATTCAGCAAATCTATAATTGAATCACGTATAAATATTTCATTACCTGAAGTTCAAATTAATGAAGTTATTAAAATTAATAATACTTGGTATGCTCGGGCATCATTAAATAAAAACTATTATTTTAAATTATTAGAAGATAAAAGACAGAATGCAAAAATAACTGCCATTAATTTTTTAAGAGAAGCTAAAAATCTAAATAAAAGGGAAGCCCTCCAGACTATTTTTAAGGCCTACGAGGAAATTGAAACCTTTTTAGATTCTCCGATATATGTAAATTATAATGGTAATCCAAACTCAAATTTATATTCAGAAATTATTTTTCAGTTTACAGAATGTATTCAAGGGATAAAAATTAATCCTGAAAAATATATATATAAATTTAAATCTATTTTACCAATTCGTAAAAAAATTCCAATTAATATTTCTACAACTGATAATCAGTCTTCAGATGGACTACCATTTGTAATAAATTTTGATTCTGGTAAAACGAATAAAAAAATGATTGCCTTAAATAATTCAATGCAAATTTTAATTGATGAAATTTATCCAAATAGTATAAGTGGTGAAATATCAATTCAACTAGATACCCCCGCCATTTTAAATAGAATTAATATACCTAGGCAATTTAAAATCCAACCTTCTGCTAGGATAACAATTGAAATTCTTCCTCTGCAATTTTATATTCAATCAGAAGAAATGAATTTTGATAAAAAATTAGATAGTAAAAAAATATACCCTATTGTTTCACAATATATCATTGATAATTATTCTGGACTAATTTCTGATAGTAAAGAAGAGAGCGATTTACATATAAACTTAACGCTGAAAACCTATAAAGGAAATAATGGTAATAATGAGTGGGGTATTTTTAAATCTTATGCTGATTTCAATATGCAGGTTATTATGAAAGACACCAATCAAGAGATATTTAATTTTTCGATTAATCCGGTTCAAGGTGGAGATTTTCAATCTCATAAAAACGCTGGTAGCCAAGCAATTAATAACTTGGCCACTCAACTAAAAAACGAAATTTTACCACTTTTTAATGCATCCTTAATCAAAAACTAATTTTTTGATTTATGGGTTCTTAAAGCTACTTCAAATAGTCCATCTATATTATTTTTATAAATCAACCATTTACCATCTTCATTTTTTTCTGCTGGAATTTTACCATTCTTAACTAATCGATATGTTGTAAATTCATTAATGCCAAGATATTTTGATGTTTCTTGTATTGTCATTGTCATTTTATTTTTCCTCTGATTTTATTTTTCCTCTGAATTTGTGATTAATAGTGGGACATTATATCTTTAGATAAATGCCCCACATTCATCACCACAATGAATTATTTTTACTTAAATAAAGAAAGGACAACTTGGGGAGCAGAGTTTGCCTGACTAAAGGCTGATACTCCAGTTTGTTGTAATATCTGTAATTTAACCATTTCC